>JGI24159J19872_10013404_pt1 | contig 10654 bp, 5 predicted proteins | sample Ectturendosymbi4_FD_19872 | JGI IMG/M metagenome (IMG submission 19872)
CTCCCATTTTCCAATTTTACAAAAAGGTCGTACTACGGTTGAGTGAACATGGTGAGGTCATCCAAACACAATAAAGGTTTATACCCCCAAAGATTGTTAGCAAACTCGGTCCAAGCCCAGCCTGTATCTATGACAGCCAAATTTACAATAGTACAGGTGAAGCACAAAGCATGTGTTCAAAAACAGAAAATGTGAGCAGTTTATGTTTCAAGAACATTTTGCAAACCACATATATATCTCACATGAGAGTCAATACCAAGCAAGTAGTTGCGTAATGTAAAGATTTAATCTTATTAGAACTGCAATCCCGTGCAACAGGTCCTACAAATTACATTTTTTGTCATAATCAGTTCTAAAACGCTTATGATGAAAATTTTCTTAAACTTGTTGCCTAGTGCCGTGATTATGTATACTGCGCAGTTTTGAATAAAATATCAAAAGAAGAGGGCTGACATTACACTTGCACATAAACTTTGCAAAATTAAGGTGGTACAAATCAGAAACTTTGAGCATTTTAGGTATTTTTAAAATAGTCGTTTGTACTTGATCTTCAGTTGGTAAAAGTCATTTATTTCAAAAGTCGGTTTTGTAGCACTTGTACTGGTTGAATAGCAGTTTTATAGGCTTGTCCTCAATCATTTATACAGTATTTTAAATGCGAATAAAGGAGACTAAAATAGACGCAAATAATTTCAATTCAGCAACATGCCTAAGTTTACACACGACGCTACAAACGAGTTTTTGTCTGCGAATGCAACCATCGTGAGGTGTAAACTCCATATAGAGTCTACAATGGCATAAATATTTATACCACACTCTGTACAGTATAGTGAAGATCAGTTCCGACACTTTGTTATTTCGTTTGTAATCAGAGCTTCGTAATTACTTTTTTAAAACATAGGTATGGAAGGGGAAAATTAGGACTACGACCTGATTTGAATACAAAATTGAGAGATTCAGTTTTACCTAATTTGGTGAGGTCATGTTGCTTTTCCACGAACAAGTCAATGCAAATGCGAAACGAACCCCGTCATAACGTTATTGCATTTTGAATGAGGTAAGTTACGAACCACACGTCACCCCACAAATTAGTTCCAAGAAATTTCAACACCTTGAACAAAATTTTTTGGGAGCACGCACACCGTATACCGTAGTAAGGTCAAAAGTTGCCAATGCCCGGGAAAAAGACAACGTGTAGCTTCGTCTCTCACTTATAACCACTGGTGGTGGAACTCGCATTGCCCATTTCCATGTGAATAGAAACGAAAAGTTAATGCAGAAATAACTTACCTACAGCTAGATTTTAATAAGAAGTGAAAATGCTAATACTTATCTCTTACACACACAAGAGTAAAACAACAGCGATTCTTTTATAACCAAGTTAAATATTAAATAATGTAATTAAAGGTTTCTATTTGGCAAGGAATGGTAACCCGAACAAAGTTGCTATATATGTGCAATTCTCAGCAAGGTGTAGTAGCATGACTATTATATATTTTCAATACTACTCACTTGTATCAAAATACGAGTATGATATGGAGGAATGTGCAGCACTCTCACGCTGCTCTTCAAGCGCTCAATAAAATGCGTTTTATTTTGCAACATATTGTTTAAAGTTTTTTGCAACATGGTTGCAGTTCTGCTTTTAAAACAACCCTTATAAAAACTCATCTCCACGTAACTGTGGGCATCTTAAAAAGAGTTGAAACACGAACCACCTCCATTTTATCGCCTATTTCAAGAAGAGGTGTGATAAATTAGTCATAGCTCTAGGTCTAGGCATATAAATGCAAATCATGCTTACGGTAGATTTGCAAGCTTTGCATTCTGTAACTTGACAGTTTGAAAGTACTGCATCAAACTTAGATACCAAAGGATTACATGTATTTACCATTTGGTCAATGACATGTGTAAAATATTTGCTTTTGTTTTTTAAGGAAAGAACCATTGCAAAGTTTTGGACAATTCTTCTAGCGGCGCTTTGCATTATGTTGATTCTTGCTGCTATTGTAAGCGGGATATTTTTTGCGAGTCGTAAGTTTTAGTTTCTTAATTTTTTTCAGAGTATTGCATAGTCTTTTTTCAATTATAAAGTGATTAATANACCTTGACAATCTAGTTTCTTTAGAATTTAAACTTTGATCAACACTCTTTGAATTGTACGCTGACAGAATGTACCGNGTATTCTGTAGAAAGAATTTATCTTCTTTCTTTCCAGGTTTTGATTTCGTGCACTTCAAAAACGCTGTGCGTTGTTTCGGATTGGNAAAAACTTTGATTTGTGTACCACGAGCTTTTAGAGAGCAACGTGTTTATATCCTGTTCATNAAGGATGCTAACTGCCTTCCGCTGTTGACACTAACTTCAGCATCATGCTGCAGCGCATTGCTTTCGATCCACTTTTTGAATTTGCAGTGCTTTCAGCTGGGTATTTTGTAAAAATTACCATCTTTTTCAGCGAATACACTCTGATTCTTGCAGAGCTTGTTCTGTCAACAACACGTCTTTGAGCATTCAGCTTATCCATTCAGCTAATACCTTGCGATTAGTACAGCCAGTGGCGTGCAGAGGAGGGGGGCGAAAGGGGCGACAGCCTCGAGCATCCAAGGCAGGGGGCATCCAAAGAGTGAAATTGCAAAAATTAAATTGCTGTAACCAGATTTTCCTATTGTAAGGAGACTAACACATGCTGCATGGATTTAATTTTTCGAAACTTGTTTTTATTGCCAATGCTAGTTTTTAGGTATTCAAACGCCAGTAATTCTCACATTCTTCAATACCAGGGATCTATACTNCAGGTGTGCGGCACATACCCAATCAAACTGATAATGACGTGACTTTTTCCAGATCGTACGATCAAAGGAAATTCATAAAANAAGATTGAAAGATAATCATGGCCGTATAATTGATTTTTTGAGCCAAATTTCAAAACGGTCCTATTTCAACTTGCTTGATTTAGCTGACTTTTTGATGCATCACTATAGTTTCCCGTTTCGTTTTTTGATGTGGCAAACCTGGGTGTGCGCTAATACAGCCGAACACCTTTGCTTGCAATATATGCATCATTTTGAGCTTCGTCATTAATTGGCAGTTCAGGTGGATTGATCATACCGGCTCACACAAGCCCGTATCTGTTCTGCCCCCAGTAGACAGTATTTGTACATAGACAGTAACAGCCACAAAATGAAAAAACAAAGTTTTCTTGCGTACTTTGTGCGCATTCTTAATTCTTGTGTAGTTCAGCAAGTTTTAAACTGTCAATCCTGGGTATCCGCCATCCCAGCCGCGCCGCATACCTTCTCTACTCGATTGCTATTCAATGAGACATTCGAGCAGCTTGATGTTTTTGCAGTTGTGAACTGGCCTGTCGTAGCGTTGAGTGTGTTTTACTTCACTGTTTTAATGCTCTGTGTTATATTTTTGCAATTGTGAACTGCAAGAATAACTAGGTTATATGGCTCCCGGGACAAGAAGCAAGTTTGGCGCCCCTATGTTCGGCCTTGAGTTCTTTTGGAAGCAAATATACTGTATAGAAGAAAGTACTTGCGACATTGTTGGGACTTTTCGGCGCCCCCGCAGTCATTCAGCGCCCACCGCAGTGATTTGGTGCCCCCATAGTGATTCGGCGCCCGGGGAATTGCGCCCCCCTTGCCCCCTCGTTACGCCCCTGGTAGCACTAAGTGTGTTCTACTCCCTTGTTTTAACGCGTTGCCGGATATTTTTGCAGTTATCAACTGCTCTGTCTCAGCGTTGAGTGCTGTATTTTGTTCCGGTCTCCTAACTTGGAGCGCTGATAATTATAATTCATGTTCATTACAGTGCGACATTGTAGAACAACGAGTAAGGATAGTGGGTGCAGAACAGGGTCTCAAACACGCGGCCCGCGATGTTTCTTAGACATTTTCAAATAATTGACATTTAAGTTATTTAGTTTATTCACCGGTGTTTGAAAGTGTTCGGCCAGCGAACGAACAAGTTCCATTTAAATCAGGGTTGGGGAACCTGCGGCCCGCGGGCCAAATCCGGCCCGGGTGAACATTTGATATGGCCTGCAACATAATTTTCGTGACTCAAGTTAGAGTACAACATCGCGTCAAAACGAAGTAGCATGATAAGCAGGTACTTAGACAGTAAGTCAAGAGAAGTCACTCTTCCTCACAGTTAGATAAAGGTCGATTTTTAACAAAAATCAATTGATTTTGCGGCCCGCCAGTGGTAATGCAAAATTCATGCGGCCCGTGATAATAAATAGGTTCCCCACCCCTGATTTAAACGAACGCAGAGACGGCTAGAAATGATTTGCCTATAACCCACTACAACTTTCGCAAGATATAAGAGGTAAAAGCTATTTCTAGTAAGGTTCAGGTACCCCCAATGTTGCGTCAGCGTCATAATTTGACCCTCGGCTAGTCATCATGCGGCCCTCGGATTACGTTAAAAGCCCTCATTTGGTCCTCGAAGCAATTTGAGTTTGAGACCTCTGGTGTAGAATAATATGCATGTTGCGTCAACAAGCTTAGCCAAAACGTTGGTTTGCAAACGTGAATATAACGTCATGTTGACGTCACAAGCAGCGTATATTTAGTAACAATGACCACCATACGCCACTGCTCAATACTAGAGTTTGGTTGGGGGGCATACAGTCAAGAAGTCGCCCCATCATCACCAGACCTCTAAACGCCACTGAGTATAGCATATGACAATGTCCGGGTTGTATCAATTTACAGTGCAATACACTAAAAGTTAGGTTTGTAGTTACGGTGTGATGTACACAGCAGTGCATGAATGTTTTTAAGTGGAGAGATATTCCCAGAAAAGGCAAAACGATTATTGAAGGGTTGAGCATCAAGACTTTAAAATGTACTTCAAAAGAAGACGCCAATCTTGTTACTTCTGCTCTTTGGAGGCAAAAATCAGCATGTTGAGGCAAAAACCTGGACTTTGATAATTTTTATCATGTGTACCAGCTTCAGTTCTGCTGCATTTGCTTCTGATTTGAGTAAGGGTAGGTTGTGATGTGCAAATTTTGGTTCTAGTCTTTTATAATAAAAACTGCTCATGGCAGTATCCCTACGCATCAGCGGCAGATCCAGGGGGGGCGATTGGGGCGATCGCCCCCCCAAAAACCTACAAAAGTAACTCTTTTCACCATGATTTTGTACAGTTTAGAAAACAGCATTCGCGATATCAGGCCATTTTGCCGTCCATTGTTTTGTCACAGCAGTGTTGTGAAGTTGAAGTATACTTCATCTCTCTTACAGTAGTGAACCCGCAATGAGACTTGACTGCCAAATATTATTGAAATCGCCCCCCCTAAACTTTCTGGCTGGATCCGCCCCTGCTACGCATGGTAAAGTACTTTATTCAAATTGTATAGCATACTTTGCGAGCTTTGATTATTAAGTGGGAAAGGATAATGATTTTAATTTTCGCAGAAAAACCTGCAACAAGCATGTCTGCATATATCCAAGACAACTCTTCCAAAAGTAAGATGTTACGACTTTTGTAAGTGTAGGACTTTGGTATCACATCAAGAAAAAATAAATTTATTTCAATAGTACCATATTTCAGCTCAGTAGCAAGAAAAGTCTCAACAAAATTTTGGAAGTTTTAATACGAGTATCTTGGTAAAGCTCATGTTTCCTCAGACGCCAACCTTTGAAATGTTTGAAGTAGGGTACAAAAACTGCAATGAACTATAAATCAATAGGGCATAAATATATCTCTAAAACATTAATATAATATCATATCCTTCTATGATTGTAAAAAAATATTTTTTGGAAAACGGTACGTAAATTTTGTTCATTGTGTAGGTGTGGACTATTATTACTTCTATTACTGGGATGAGACACTTGACAGCGTCACGGAAGAACCAGATTCCATCTAAAAACGTCGGCAGCAGGAAATCGAAGATGTCTAAAAACGATTGCGATGAGCGAGTTATCTACATTGCTCAGACTTTCCAGCGGGCTGAGAAATAGGAGCTACTGAAGAAGATATTCTGTTTTTTTGTGAAAACGATTCGTGAAGTTTAGTGCAACGTGTCAAGCTTTTCCGATGAAAATGCTAAAAGTTATTGTAAAGAACATTGCAACAAATGTCTTGAACATTGCCAGCATAAATTTTATTGTCTAAAGGAGTGATTTCCAACCATTTTGCCCATGCCCAGCACCATCTCACCTCTAAAGCCTGATTGCCCCCATGTGATAATATATAAACATGATTTAAAGAGGAAAATCCGCTTCAGCTGAGAAGCTTAAAACACCAATACTTTGGTCTAAACAAGTTTTTAACCCAGACCTCGTCAGTCGGCCTGAATTCCCTCCTCTGCCCCACTGTGAGGCGTACGCCCCACGTTGGGAACGACTGGTCCGAAGACAATATTATGAGATTATCTTAACAGTTGAAAGAAATGCTTGAACTTCTTCACCACTGTAGAACTAAATTTGACAATTCTTTATCTTGGTAAAACTCCGCGTCTTCGACATCGAAACAAACTTTTAGTTAGTTATAGAGCTGCGTGCCACAATGTAACCAAATAGTGATGAGTATTGCTCCTCAAGTCAAAGAGCGTTTTCGATTTATTTTGCTCCAAAACTGGCCTGTTGCTTCTGTTTTACTATCACAAAGATCAGCCAGCTGGCTTATTGTAACTGACATGCCACGTAAAGGAATAGCAATTTTCCGGGTTACACGAAAACTATTTTTTCAAAGCCAGGTGTAGTTTTAGTGGCGTGATTTCGTCTCCGACATAGCTTGGTTGTTTCTTGCGCATCCTGCAGAACCAACCGTTTAATAAAACCGTGAAAGGGTTCGAGACCACATAGGTCTGTTGCACCTGCAACATTCCTATGGCCAAATGCAGGTTTAAATTCAATGAAAATTGGTAGTTTTACCACTTTTTTGGATTTCTAGATTACTAATTTTTTTGATTTTGCGAAATTTTTCGTGAAACTAGTAAAACCTTTGATCATCACCAATAGTTTTAGCAACATCAAAAAGTCAGATTTACTGATGCCATCACAGGAGCATTCCGAATCTTTTGTTATGACAGAAATAAAATTTTTATAGAAAAAATGATGCTGGCTGTGGACGGACGCTTCCGGAGCTTGCACTATGTGTGACGTGTTTTGACAATGCTTCCTTAACTTTTTGTGCATGATTTTTACCGAATTGATGTTTTTTCGCTTCTTTTATTTGGTAGTGTATGTTCGCGTCAGATTAATCATTTTTGATGCTTTGTGGTTTGGCGGTGACTTTGCTGGACAAGTACAAAGTCTGCAGGAATGTTTGTTGTTTTCAGAGATGCAAAACGTGCAGCACATTAATTCTTGTTGGTCGTCTCTGGGTATTTGAAAAAGAAGTTTGTGTGTTATTGTTTATTTCTGTTGCGGTAAAGTACAGTTGGCTTCCAAGCATTGGAAGTCAGGGAGGATTTTGAAAGATTTAGTTGTTCAGTCTAAACAAACTGAACAAGTTAACGTGGGTCAGTTTTAGTGGTAATGCGCACTGTTGCGTTTTTACGCCTGTTGCGCTAGTAGATAATACATTCATATTAAAACGGACGATCACTTGTAGTATTGTATTCACTGCAATAATGAATTGGTAATAAACGTCTGTTTTTATCTTCCAGATAAACTTGAGTTCCANAAGCAATAACGANTATGTATTTTCATTGTAGGTGTGTTGATGTTGAAGATCATGAGATTACCTATTAGCTTGTTTACAAAAACAGTGCTTTCGCCACTGCTGCACCTCTGTAAACAGCCAAATATCGATGGCCTTGCTTTCTCCTCAAAAAATATACCTGATCCGCACCCATTTTCTGGCTAGAACAACACTCCTACACACAGTACTGGCTTGTGGACACTATGGTTTCTTGCAACCGTGGGTGGATGTGAATGGCTTTACAAAAAGTATTAGTGTTTATTGCCAGGAGCCGAACTCGTGTTCACATCGCGGGTCGTGCAGACTGTAGACCAGTGTTTTTTAACCTTCGCAACGCCAGGGATTCCTCTATTCCTAAAGATATTGGCTTGGTGTCTGGGTTATGTCATGTGCATCTTAGGGTTAAAACACTGTGGCATTTTTTCTGGGGACCCCGTTAAGAACTACTGCTGTAGACTGGCAGCAAACGTCTACCAACGCATTGAAAATGAAAGGGGGGGGCAGCAGCATAATTTGCTTTGCAGGATCTCAACATTTTGCGACAAGATCTTTTTGCCTGCGAAGGTTATCGCACACGCTGAATAAACTNAGACGGTTACTGTAGGAAATAGGAAAACGTGAAATATTTCGCGTGATTCTAAGGAGACAAACGTGTCTTGTAGATAAACGGTATGTAAAAACAAAGTACATCATCGGATAAGGTCGTACACTGTGGGCAGGCCAGGAGTGGCCTATGGGCCTGAATCAAAGTGACACCCTACATCATATTTGACCATTTTTAAGCACTGACTTCTTTGTTATAAAAGATCCATGACTTCAACAGAAAACCAATGGAACAAAAAGTACTACGATGAAGTGACGCACCCTGCAAGACCGTCACTAGTCTTTCTTGGAGAATGGGCCGTCACGAAGACGGACCACCAAGGTTGCGGAGTCGCAAGGAGTNGGAATTTTTTCGGTGGAGTNGGATTCTTAAGAACCCTAGAAGTCAGATTTTTTTATCCGGCACTGGAAGTCCAATTGAATCANTTTTTACATCGCACTCCTAAGTAGTTAGGAATCCCTGTTGAAATGGTACAATTTCATTTGAAACTTTTATAGAAATATAGAATTCTTGCCGTGTACCACGATTTCGACTGATTGCTAGTTGCTACAAAATTCCTAACAGTCAAACTTCATTCACGTCATGTTAAGAAGTCGGTGTCAGAGTAGGAAATTTTGGAATGTTCGGAGTCGGTGTCGGAGTCCGCAATTTTGGAAAGGTCGGAATCGGAGTCGGACATTTTACCTCAGACTCCGCAACCCTGGGGACCGCTTTCATAAATGCAATCCAACTTCAGTAGAAAGACAACATTTTTTGGAAAGGGCAGTTTAATTTTCCCACGTAACCCGTTGCAACATTGTTTGGCGAAACGTTTTCTAAACTTTGCGCAAATGACCAAAAATAACCATCACCAGTCCTGATCTTAAAATCAAACCCAAATTATTCATATTCATCATCTTCATTTGATTTTTCATACTCTTGCCCGAACTTTTCCAAAGTTTTTTGGTTTTCCTTGCTCGAGAGCTCTGCCACAACCTATTAGTATGACTACACTTTAATCATTCTAAAAATCAAACTACTGAAGGATAAAGGCGAACACTAATTGGCAATGTATGCCAGGAAGCACATTTCTAAACTACGTCTTCAATAAACGATATATTTGCGTCTTTATTGAGGGCGCTAAGAAGAATCGNTGAGGTGTTATGCAACACAGCTAATCATGCATAGGTAATGCATGNTGCCATTAGCAAGATCTGCAGTATTTGACTATTAGAACTTGTAGTTGGTACCTCAGTATTCCTCGACTGAGGTCATTTTTAAGTGCCATTGTCGTTGTCTTTTAGTGAATTTTTTGACTGAAAATCGTTTGCGTACCCTGAGTCATACTACCAAGTAAAATCCAAAAAGTGCTGTACGCCCGGCCTGTATAACAAATCTGGTCTCTCAGGGAATTCGCAGTGGCACATAAGTTCGACGTCTACGCAGAGACGTACATAAAAAATTTACTGAAACATCCGTAGGTATGACATTCTTGGAGCACCGTTGATTCATTCATGGGGCGTCATATCTACAACCTGGCCCAGAACGAATCATGAGCTTTTCCGCCCGACCCTTTCCACCTTAAGGCTTGCAGTGCAGACCTCTAGACCCCAACTCCGGCCATGCTTTAAGTGTCTTATGCAGCAAAAAAGTCAAATGCAGTCTTTGGGTAAGGCAAGCTGCAAATATCTGTATTATAACAGATAAGCTTGCTTTCTTTATAGGGCATTTTATGGTCAGTGGATACTCCGGCGGTTGTTGTTGCTCTTACTGCAACGCAAATGGCGAGAGTGTTTGTTCGCACGCTTTTTCACGAACTCTAACATCTGCGATTGAGCGACTGAAGACAAGTTATTCCCAATTCTTCAGCGATGTTAGCTTTATTTGAGTTTTTGCGAATTGTTTCCAGTGTTACTCCGGTTATTTTCATTACCTTTTACCAAGTAAAACTTTATCGGTATAGGAGGGTCAATGCTTTGAACTTCATGGGCCATTTATAACGTAAGTGACCCATTTTCGGCAAACTTTCGCTAATCATCACTTTTGACTTTATGATCCCAAATGACCCGAGAATCACGGTTTGCTCGTTACTGCAAGTGCAGTATAAACCTAGCCTANACTGGGAGCCAAGTGTGTGCGAAACAACTGAGAGGAACAAGNTGTTTGGCAGTCGTCAGGTTGCTACGTCCTTGTNTTAACCAAGCAAGTTCAGTAAAGTTTCCCTGTGCGTTTGACACCTACTGTACATTACATCAGGGTTTTTTTAAGAAAAATGTTAGGAACCCGGTATGGATCTGTAGGGACCTGATTTCTCTGATTCTAGGGACCCGATTTTCTCTGATTTTAGGGACCCGATGATAATTTTATCTGATTCTAGGGACCCGATTTGAAATTCTAGGGACC
>JGI24159J19872_10013405_pt1 | contig 10654 bp, 4 predicted proteins | sample Ectturendosymbi4_FD_19872 | JGI IMG/M metagenome (IMG submission 19872)
ACTGCCCACAGTCGAAAAGTGCCGCCCCCCAAGCCACAGGTTAAAGCAAAGTAAAGCCTTTCAAGACGGAATTATGTCATAACAATGCATCATCAGGCTGCAGTTAAATTTGAAAATTTCACTGAAGTAAAATTCCGGGACATTTTGCTGACCGGGACGGGACACCGACACCGGGACAGACGTATGGTATGTCCAACCTTAACCTAAATCTAACTTCAGGTTGATTCGTGAAAAACCATTTGCCATTCCTTTTTTTGACCAAAAGTGCTGCCCCCCGAAAAATTCCGCCCCGGGGCATTTCCTCCCCCCTAGTTGGGTCCCTGCTCACAAACGTATCAAAAATGATCAGGCGATGTTATTCTCGGTAACAGCGACAGATACTGCTCTGTCTATAAACTATAGTACAAAATAGAATAAGGATTGATGAAAACTACACTGATTTCTAGCGTTTCAAATTTAAATTTGGGGTTGAACTTTTGTTTGGGGGATAAGTCCACAAAAGCTCCCCCGTGGCAATGGGACTGAATTTTGGGCCCCTGTGTCGCTAGGCGATAACCTTGCGGATATTTGTTTGATACCGATAATCGCATACTCCGGTTAAACGTATACAAAAAATCTTGGCAAATTGGTTTTGCGATTAACTGAATTCATCCGTACTAACACCCAAAATCACCGGAAAACACTCCGAGAAATTTTGCAAAACGCTAAAAACAATAACACACGAAAAATCAAAATCATATTTAATACCTAAATACAAGCTAACAGGGAGGCCCATTTTTTACATTTAGCTTGCCAGGGGGGGCGGCGCGGACCCCTGCCCCCCGTCAGTTACGTCACTGGGGGGGGCAGATCGTTTGATTTTAAGCGAACAACAGTATTTTGTTTGGAACACCGCCTCTCAAAGCACATAATTACAAGATACTCTAGAAATTTGGGGTGCATGGCCCCCTTGTCGCCCCCTGGCTACACTTATGGGACCAGAAGTTTCTGCGCAACTGTGTGAATCATCCAGAAGACCTATTCCCATCTACACCGACATCCGGTTCCATGAAGACAATCCATTCAACTACAATTCGGCGTCAACATCCAACCCTGAGAAGAAAGCACTGTCGAGAGATGTTCGACGAGACAACCTGTTTTTTTCGGCGTTCTGATCCTGACTGAAATAAAACTATATGTTTCTGGTGCCAATAAATTCAACTTCACTCAGTGGCGTAGCAAGGGGGGCGCCCCGGGGGGCGCGGGCCCCGGGCGGCACTTTAAGAGGGGGGCACTTCGCTGACCAAAAATTAATTTTTGAAAGAAGTTTAAAAGTTCTAGTTTTTCGTTATTATTTTAAATACATTTTTAAATGTTCTACTGCTTTCCAATCTTCATGTTTAGAAGCTTCAGACTGGTAGGATAGCCTAAAAGAAGACGAGATATGGCTTTGGAGTGAGTGAATTGATAAAATGTTTGGGGGGCAAAGAGTTTTCTGAGAGGGGCCCAAATTTTTTAAACTACGTCCAAAACATCTCTCCAAGGGGGCAAAAAATTTTCCTGCGCTCCCTATTTCTGGTCATGCTTAGTTGGAGGCCAATTGTGCCCTAGTCCCTACACCTTCCTCGCCAGACAAAGCCATCTCAGCCAAATTTCTTTGCACAAAGGAAGGTGATGACACTCGACCGCAGACTAAAAACGCTAGGGCTCCAGTTGTTTTCGGTTTATATTGCCCTTCCTCTCTCCTCTCAAAATCTGACAAAAAAAGTTTGCATGAAATCACGCTAAATAATCAAGGCTAGCTTAATCCTTTTTCTCGTATCTTTGGTTTCTCAGTAACGCCCCAACTGCACATCATAACATTTCCTGACACTTAGGCATTGGCGACGAACATTTCGTTGGGGCGGCGATGGGTAGTCCGCCTCTCAATCGGAGGGTTGAGCGTTCGATCCACGGCCAATGAGTGAATCGCCGTGGTGCTCCTTGGGCAAGATCGTTCGCCTAAACTGCCCCTGTAAGAAGCATATTTCAGGCATTGGCATGCCGCTATTGCCGTCGCCAAAATTAAAAAAAAGAAAACATTTCTTGGCACATCTCATGCTATTTTTTAATGTTCAGTGGGATATTTTCAATAACTGACATAAGCTGTAGCCCAGTCAGTAGGTGAGTTAATCAACACTACGTTTTGGCGGTTGAAGTGAAGAACTTTGCAAAGATAACTTTTCTCAATTTCAATACAACTGCTGTTTTCCTGCGTGACGTAATGGTGCCGGAAAATGACATCCCTGAAGCGGGGTAGTGCCATTGGTGTATTTTCGTGGGTAACTTCTAACTTTGAGCTTTTTGAACTGTAAGTAGAATGGATAGGAGCCAGCCGATAGGCAACATGGTTTTCGTGAAGTCGCCTTTGTTCAATGGTAGGCCTACACTTTAAACATTGGCAGTCACAGAAAAAGTTATTTCAACAAGAAAAGTTTTAAAAAGGGGTTGCTCTCATTTTGATGAATTTGAGGCAAGAACCTTAGTCTGAATACCTAACGCAAAGGTAAACGGTATGTTTAGACATGATTTTGGTTAACGCTTTTATTAAAAAGAGCGTTAATCGAAATGGCTGTACAGCTTGGCAATGGCTGCACTGAATAAAGTTGTTCATCGCAATACCGTCGAACGTAAGACGTTGTAATCACTGCTGAGCATCCAAAAGGCTTAAGTCCCAGCTGGCACGGTTTGATACAGTTTTCGAAACAGATGTCTGTTGGTAACCAGTCCCTTCGCCACGGGGGCTTTGGTGGGCTTAGCCCCCTAAAAAAGCTAAAAGTTCCCAAAAATTGGAATATGAAACACTATAAATCAGTGGATTTTTTGTCAAACTTTAGAATGTCAGTCCCCCCTGCACAAACGTAGTCTCCCAATTGAACTTTCTGGTGATGGTTCTGTTGGTAACGAACAAAGGCAAGAAATAACACTATGAACGTGTAATTCGAAGAAGTCCAACAGCCAGACCAAGTGTGCAAGTCACAATGAAGACTGCAAGCCAGCGATTCTCAACCATAGCCTGTTTTAAACCTGTTCAAAATATTTTTTTCAAAATGGGTCCCTGCACCTATAGAGGGCTCCGCGCAACTGCCGACAGAGTTAACGTTTGAAATCTTTTATACATACTAAGAGGATTAAACCACTAGCAAAACGTGAAGTGAACAAATGAACGTCCTATATATCACTGAGATCATATTATGAAATCAATATTATAGCCTGCTATACGCAGTATATATACTCTTTTAGTTAAAGACAGGGATACTACACGAAATTTTGACATACATAAATGTTTACATTTGTAAAGTAGGTATGCCGCCATCACAGGCCTTAATTTTTCCGTTTGATCCCTTGGAATGTGTCAACTATTAAAATGTCATGCGGTGAGCTTACCGGAGATTTAAAAATCGACAGGTAGGAAAGTTTGACGAAACATGTGGGGTTCGTATATGCCTATGCAAAGAAAGCAAAAAATAGAAAAATTAGTGATTAGAAAGGTGGAGACAAGCAGAAAAAGCAAGAATCATTCTCGAATCGACAATAAAAAACAAGACACATTTCAGTTTGTTAGTGTTTGATTGCGATTTTGAAGATGCTTTATAAATCCTTATATCTTTAAATAAGCACGAAACATGATCTTTTTTCATTTAAAATTTTTGTAAGCAAATTTGAGGGGTTGAAAGGGCGGCGCTTTTATGGTCAGCCCCGGGCGGCACTTAGCCTTGCTACGACACTGACTTCACTCATAGCGTCTAAGAGTAGGCTACGCTTAACTAACATAAAAAGCCGCCTGGGCAAAAAATATTCTCAAGTAGCAACTTTTCACTAACTTCCTTTTTAGAACCTGTTTCATCGTTTGCCAGTGAAACCCTTTTCAGCGCAGTGCTGCTTTCCATCAGCAATTTAATTTCGAACTTGGATTTATTACAAAGTTTTAAAATACTTTTTGTTAAGTCATTTGACCTTTTTGAACAAGATCTCAATAGATAAAAAATAATGACTAAAAGGAATGTACAACTGGTACAATTTTCACTTCCAATGACAAAACGTTTCACGGAACTCAACTGTAGCGTAATAACACGCGATGTATATAGTTATTTCATCAATTTTGGTGCTAGTGTGCCCGTTTTCGCTGCTTGGATCTTGAAACAGCTTTGCAATAGCCTTATTTGCTTGGCTTTAAATTTTGGCGGACTCATACAATAAAAAGCATTTGCATCCTCTCACGCCATTCGTGGGATGGCAGCTGTTGATGATTATAATTATCCGCTTCGACTTGCTTCCCATTGCCATTGGATGGTTTAAAACAGGGTCTCCAAATTACGGTCCTTGGTCCAAATCCGGCCCGCGAAGGCATTTTGTTAATAATGAAAAAATAATATATTAACGAAAAATCTGTGATTTGGTGGAATGTAACATACCCCGAAACAATCACAGTACGTAAGATGTCCGGAACCGTTAGGTGACAACATATGTGGTCCTCCGGCAAGAAAATTTGGAAATCCTGATTTAAAACAATGACGTTTGCACTTTTTTCGCTTAGGTTTGGTTGAAGAGCAGAAGTTGCTAAACATTTTGAAATGTCACAAAGAATTGCCTCGGCACAGTTCCAAGTCTACGTGGATCAAACGTCACCGTTTGTTGTCCTTCAAACAAGTCGTTTTCACGCTCAGCAGAGTTGATCTTTCTTATTTAGATGCTACTGCTAGTATTGAGATCATGTTAGGATTTTCCTGTCTGTGTACAAAGCGTCCAAATAATTACCGGGCAGCTCACAAACACAGCATTTACTCTTACCGGGAGAATCGGAGGCGACTGGTGGGGGACAAAACGGGTATTATCCCCCCAGAAATTGGGACGCCAAAAATTTCTGAGAGACAAAAATTTCTGAAAATCCTGAAGCCAGCATGCTTAATTCAGATCATTATTTGACTTAATTCTTGCAATGCCAGTTTATTTGCCGGTATGACACCCACACTGCACAAGAGCCAGGTTCGCTGTTCTGGTGTCATACAGTGATGAACTTGCAGTTCACTCATTTCTGGTGCTTTGCCTGCAGAGGCAGGTTGCCCATCTTGGTAGCGGATTTTTCTACTTATTGGTCTTTAATGCGTAACAATAACATGGCAACAAATCTTCGAAGATGTACTTCAATGTTTTTCAACCGGGATTCCGCGGAATCTCAGGGTTACGCGAGTGGCTGCCAGGGGTTCCACCGAAACAGACCGAAATTGCCTGGGACGAAATTCACAACCACAGTTCTATGCGGTTGTAGCATTACCACTGTTCCACAGCATCCTAGGATTGACGCTTGGATCATTGCATAGAGTTCCATGAGCAACACAAACATTTGAGGAAGGCTTCACTGCAGTAAAAAGGTTGAAATACACTGATATACTTGGTAGTAGGGCAGGCGTTTTGCTGCATGTGACCATTGAACGCAGAGCTCTGTACTAGGTAACGCATCGAGACAGTGACTGCTGATAGGGGTAAGCCAGTGGTGGGATTCAAATTTTTGTGAACAGATTCTCTCACTCCAGGACTCACTAACAACTGGTTCTCTCATTATCACTTGAGAACCCCTGACTTAAGCCAACAACCGGTTCTCTGGATTACAGAAATTCCAAGAACCGGTTCTTGCGAACCGGTCGCACCCATCACTTGGGGAAGCCGCGTAGGTTTATACGGTGTGGAACAAATATGAGTAAATAGAACCATTGCTGTCAACGAAGCGCATTTTTGCGGCTGTTGCCGTAACATGGAGCATTTTCTTTGCGCTGTAGAAAGGGCAACGCGTTTTGTGAACGTCCCTTTTCATTGCATCGTCAGCAACACGAAAAAGATAAGCAAAATGTCGACTTTGCCTCTCCCCCGGGAAAAATTTCTGCCGACGCCCATGGAGAGAATGATTGACGTGCGCAGGAGGTTGTCAACAATATCCGTGTGGCTTGTTGGCGAATGTGACAAAATCAACGCGTCACATCCGCTCCTACTGGAATTTCTCGAAAACGTCAGAACGACTGGTATTCAAAGCTTGTCAAAGCCAAACATCTTATCAGCAGCAGAAGCAAGCAAAGCGAGCATTTTAAGACTAAATGCAGGCTAAACTTGATTATTCAGTGAAGGTATCAAGTAAAAGGTCAGGATATCGTTGTTGGGTTGGAGAGTTTTGTCAAAAAAGTGTTTCCGAAAAACAAAAATTTTCAGAACAAAAATCGATGAACGCTGAGTAAAGCAGAAGAGAATTAAAATTATTTACTGGTTGTCCGGTCCTTCGATTGCTCATCCCATCTGGTAGTTGCGAAAAAATTCATTTTTAAGTTTTTGTCCGTTAGATCAGTCAGTTTGAACGGCTAATATAATGGGTATGAAACAACTTAAGATCGATCATCTGACGATAACACTCGCGATCTTGTTTTGTGCAACTAAAGTAAAGAAGCGTTTTGTCTATAAATCATCAGCAACTGTTGTCGACTAAAATTAATGACGACCGATGCGGTCAGTCCAATCAGCGAGTTTTTCTGGCAGGAAAGTGTAAAATCGGAGCATCACAGCTGTGGAAGCTCGCTCCGTTTGGTGAGCAGCTACAGGTTGCTCGTTTAACTTCAAGGATTGAACTCTCAGTAGTTGCCTGTGGTGTTCTTCAGATTTGTTTCTGTTGCGTTTCAGAAACCGCACGTGATGGCTGATTCGCCTGTTTGGCTTACGTTTCATGGTGGATCCCGAAAACAGTGGCTTCCGCTGATCTCCTTGTTTTCATATGATTATTTCGTTAGGAACGAGAGACTGCTGGGCTGTGATCTGAGGGAACTTGCAGGCTGGCAAAGGTTAGACGAAACATTGCGCAGTGCATGTTGAAAACCCTGTGATTGTTAGTGCACCACGATTCTTGGAATGACATGCGCCTGCAATAGCCTCCGAGTTTGGAAAAAAAAATTGAACAATCTGTTTGTGAACCCTATGGTCAACACTATTACTGCAGTACAACCTGTAGCACTTGACGTCTTTCAGCAACCGGGATAATGTATTTCGCCCTACTTTCTTATTTGTTATTTAATGTAATGCGTTAGACACAGAACCCAGCCAAGAGACAGAGAAAACACTTTCATGACACGTCACAGACGAGGCGGAAGCCGTAGGTCCATGCGAAACTAGAAAAGAACCAAATTTGAATGAAAGCACCAGCAACTGTTGCAATCTGTCAGCACCGACAAATGAAAGCGTCGTTGTTGTATATTCTTGACTCAATTAAATAAAAAAGTACCGACACGCTGTAACCATTGTTATATAGATTTAATTGTTTAATAGAATACAATTAGAATCAGAAAGAAAGAATCGCTGAAGCAAGCAGCATCGAGCAATCGGTAATCAGCGAGCCACGGAAGCAATCAGTAAATAACTGCGCGCAAACCGCGTCACCAACGTGCGCAGAACAACAGTTCATTTCACGAAGATAAACAAGATAAAATAAACAGTCAAAAACAATTGCAAACCATAAGCATACAAGCAGAATAACAGACAACAAAAGAAATGCAACGCGTATTTCAAGCACGAGCTAAAGTAATACGGAATCGCGTCACAACAGTTTGCAGCAGGTAAAATGATGAAAAAACGCCCTGTAAAGTCACTAAACTTTTTTATATAGCTTCAACACCAGTACACCACTATCGCTTTTTGTGTTTTCGCTTTGTGATAAGCCAAATAAACTGGTTCAAAATCTCAGCTAAACCCACTGACAAAAGTATACCAAGTATGTACGAAATTTTTCATTTATACCAAATCAAAAATATATATACCACGCACATTGAAAATACACCAAAGTTTGGTATATATTTAAACCAGTTGGCAATACCGTTTCATAATGGTGTAATTTTCTCCAAAATAGTGTAATTTATACCTTCATATAGTGTATAGGTAATGACGTCATATTTCAATGCTTGTGACGTCACAGTTGCCAATTCGAACCGCAAAATTTTTCTATAGTTTTTGACGTGCATTTGTGCCCCCCCACTTTGAACAAGGTTCCGCCACCCATGGATATTGAGTACCAAAAACTTCTTTCTCACAGCCTAACCACGTGGCTATCACTTTATTCTCGCTTTCCAAGGATGCTTCAAATACACCCAGCTTCACATTCATACTTCATGTCCATCGACAACCCAACTGTTGTTCTAAAACATCTTTTTTGGAAATTCTCTGAGCGAACTCTGTTTAAGACATAAAGACAGTCATTTCTGGTTGCTTTCAATGAGCAAGTTGGGAATACTGGGAAGTCAAAAGCATAATTTATTGAGCTTGTATCGTTTTTCGGCACTGTGAAGGTAAGGATTCATTAGAGACAATCAAATGTACATATCAAGCCAAGTTAAATCAGCACTAAGACAATGGAGCATGGTTTATTGTTTCATATGACTCAGCCAATAAGCAGAAGCACTAGCCATTTATTGTTTCATATGACTCAGCCAACAAGCAGAAGCACTAGCCAAGCCATTGCACTAAGCAAACCAACCAATAGTGAACATTAGAGCGAATGAAAATGCAATGGGGCAATAGTTGATCAGTGTAAAATAAGAGGGGTGCTGTGTCATATAGGATTGGTGAGGGACCATGGCGGTCATCTGGTCAACCAACCCTGTTGAGAAGTGTTGAAAAATAACACTTGGAAATGAAATAAGCACAACTAGGAAAGCACACAAACACAGAACATAGTGAAGAAAATGTACATACGAAAGCGCATGCCTATGTACACAGATGGGTGGATCAAACTTAATTGGAGGAATTTGGTGTGGTTAAGAATATCTTTAAACAAAATATGAAAATAAAAAATATAAGAAAAAACGAATTAACGAGGTAGAAAAGAAAAAACAAAGCAAAACAGAAAAAAACTATGCAGTGTGCTTTGATGCTGAAAAGAATCGGATATGCACAAGGAAGAAAAAATGCGAAAAGTAAATATACAAAAAATACACATACGGTAATTACAAAATACTAGAATTTACAGAATTTTGTTCTGGATGAATTAAATGTTGCAAAAGTTCATAATTGTGTATCTTTTTCATGTAGGAGGTGTTTCTTCAGTTTCCATTTAGCCTAAAGGTAAACGTGGTTGAAGACATCACTTGGTATTGAAGACTACACTTTTGGGCCAAGAAGGTAAGGGAACATCTTCCTGAGGAAGAGTTAACTCTAGGTAAAAATAGGTTGTTAGAGGTTGATAGTCTTGTGCGGCGAGAATGAATTGAGCTGATAGGAATAAAATATTCATCAAAATGGTTTTGAAGCAGTTTGTTGTGATAAGAGTGCATGAATTTGCCTACTGGTAAGGTATAAAGTTTGGGAAGGCTTAAGATGTTTAAGCGTTGGAAAGGTTCTTCTAGAGATTTCGTGTTGGTTGCTTTTATTATTTTTATAGCTTTATTTTGGAGCTTAATGAGAGGCTGAGTGGTTGCATTTGAAGCACGTCCCCAATTGAGGATTGAGTTATGAGGGGTGGATTAATGAGTTACAGCATTGTATTGTGTAATGTCTTCACTCCCACACACAAGGCACTAGATTTTAAACATGCATCGCAGTAACAAGGTACACACAAACAGCCGCGGACACAGGGGGGGATGCAGGGGATGCATCCCCCCACCAGACCTAAAGAGCTGTTGACATGACACTTGATTTCATTAAAACTCATCGTCAAAATACTTTTGTACTGCACATTACTCGCTAAAGATGCTAAAATTTAACTTATGCTAACAATTAGTCAAAAACGCTTCTTCGTTTGATTAAATGAGCTGACCTTGTTTATGGAACCTGATATAAAATAGTCAATGATTGCATGGGCGTCCGCAGGGCAGGGGAGACAAAACGGGCATTAGCCCCTCGCCTGGAAATTGAGATTAGGAACCAAATACTTCTGGAAAAACCTGAAGTCGGCATCTTAATTCCGATTAATTAATTTGATTCTTGCAATGACTGTTTTTTTGCCTGAAACTTACACTGCACAAGAGTCAGTTTCATAGTTGTAGTGTCACGCAGTGATGAGCTTGCAGTTCATTCATGTCTCCTCCTTTGCCTGCAGAGGTGGGTTGCGAAAGTCGCGAGCGGATTGTTCTACTGTTGGTCTTTATTGCGTAACAGTAACATGGCAACAAATCTGCAAAGGTTCACTTTATATTACGGTGGCAGGCGTTTTGTTGCATGAGACTGTTGAACGCAGACGTCTTGGCAAGTAATGCAGCGAGACAGTGACAGGCTGATAGCGGTAAGCCACGTACATTTGTAGGCGTACTTCGTGAAAAGAACCACGAGTGAGTCTATAGCAATGCTTCAACAAGTTTAAAAAATCCGTTATTAGTGGGAGTGTGACTAATGTGCTTGAGTATCAAACTACACTTATGCAGGCTTCTTTTCATCCAATATCAAAAATGCAGAACTTTTGACCTCACGACTCAAAAAGTAGCATTTGCTAGATCCTACCTGCAAGGTAACTAAGTATAGAAAACAACATTTGAGTTTTGCAAGTTTTTTCACCGTTTCACAACCTCATTCTTTGCTATTGCTCAGACATATTTGGACTTTTTAACGAAATTGGAATAAACTACGACCCCTCAGATTGGCGCTTGTTCATAGACAGTTCAGTAAAAAGTTTGAA
>JGI24159J19872_10013406_pt1 | contig 10654 bp, 9 predicted proteins | sample Ectturendosymbi4_FD_19872 | JGI IMG/M metagenome (IMG submission 19872)
AATGTACATGAGTGGCTTCACTAGTGGTTTACAGTACATGTTGTAGTTACAATATAATTTGCGTCAAGCAGTGTTTCAGATGCTTGAAAACAGGTTTTCCATTTCAAAAGTATGTTTGCTTGAGACTGCGGTTGGGATTTCAGACAGAGGTGGATCCAGGCATGGGCGAATGGGGCGATCGCCCCCCCCTAAAACCTACGAAAGTAACTTTTTTCACCATAATTTTGCACAATTCAGAAAACAACATTCACGATATAAGGCCATTTTTTCGTCACTTGTGTTATCACACAAGTGTTGTGAAGTGCACCTCATCTCTCTTACCACAGCGAAGCCGTTACGAGACTTGACTGCCAAATATTACTGAAATTGCCCCCCCACCCCTAAGCTCACTGGCTGGATCCGCCCCTGATTGCAGGATCCGCCCCTGATTGCAGGATCCGCCCCTGATTGCAGACATTGGTAAAGAGATTTGAACAGGTTCTTTCTTTCTGGCGAGTTTGAGGGTGCTCGCAGCGCTTTTAAAAAGCAGAAAGGAAGCCATGTTATACGCCCAACTTCAGACTGATGGCTAATTTATAAAATGTTTACCTCAGTGGTTTAAAATTTTCTACTTCTTGCTCGAGTACTTTTGAACAGAACTACTGCCATTGGCGACGGAGTTGAATCGATCTGATTTTTTTTGCTGAACGATAAAAAANTTGCTGATCGATTCAATTNCANCACATTTGTGGAGACTATTTACTTGAANGCAGGTATGTGCCAGTTTGAATCATCGTAGATTGAAGAAAGCAGAGCTCAGTCAGCTTATTCCACGAAAGCTCACAGCAAGCTCAGGGTTTTTAATTTGTATTGGGAATGGAGTAGATTTTTTTGCCAGTAACAACACTTTTACTTGGGTAAATTGCATCGCTACTCTAAATTTACTGCCGATAACTTGTCTACGTACAGATGATTGAGAGTTTTATTGAAACTTCACAATGGTTTGAAATGCATCATCAGCTGCTTTAAGAACAAATCTCATTTTGTTGTAATTATTAGTGAAGTTGGATGATTTTTCAAACCATCATTGTATAGCTTCAAATATGCACACGTTTCATTATTACCGCTAGGCAAAACCAAAATGTGAAAGAAACACGTCCACCAAACACTGATTTAACTCTACGTACACTACAACAATAATCATTGATTGTATGCACTTTGAATGGGTGTCAATGTTTTCTAAATGTGAAACAGAACAACCTTTCACATTGCAGCTGGAAGGAAATGAAAAAATTACTTGTAGCTTTATCGGAGTTTTCTCGTTATTTCTATGAAAAATCAAGTTTGACTGAAAGCAAGTTATACCGTTTTATCCAAACCCTAAGTTAGAACGGTTTCACAATAGAAGTGATTTTTTTTGCAGCAGAAGTACGTAAAGCTTGAATCAGATTATCATTTTGCGATCATTCCCCTGTCAAAATGTTTTATTTTTAATGTCATAATAACGTTGTTCACCCAAGCCAGCAGCCCAATCCGACCAATGCACCTATTCTTCCCAATGGACTTCACGTGCTGTTCACGAGCCAGTTTATGCCAGTATCGCACTGAGTGATCAATGACAGCACCCAGTGTATCCAACAGTCATCAAGTGCGTTTCCAGTTGTATCGCAGCAACCACGCATGGTCAACACTGCTAGGATGACGAGTGTAGATACAATTGTGCTTGTCAAACGCTCGAAAAGCGAAATCGTTGTTGAAAGGATGTTGTGGATATGGGACGTTGCAGTCAACTCCGTTTCAATATGATCATTTAATGCAACTGCTTCCACTAAGTCGCGTTTAGGTTCACAGACAAGTTTTCTTTGTGCATTGGCGGAAATTTACGCAATTTGTTTAAATAACACTTGCAAGTTGGAATTTTGTTTTCTGATGCTGGAAATATTAGTTTCAGAGTTGCAGAAGTGATTAAATAACAAGGTTAGGCAACTGCATTTTTCCAACCAAAGTATTTGCTACCAAACTGCGAGCAGAAGTATTTACATTAAATTATGGAAGAAAGCCATAACGAAAAGCACGGAGGAAAAGGATCCGCTATTTGCGGGATTGGCGTAATGTGGGTGATATTTTATTTCGTATTTTGGGTAACTTGTTTCCCTGACTGGAGCCACAGTTCTTGGCAGCTGGAAGAAAACCTCATGGGAAGAGTGAAGAGATTTAACGGAGTTTTTTTGAGGTGCATCAGTCCCAAGCAGGGTTCATTTAAATGCGACAATTACGGCAAACCAACGATGAACCAAAACGGTAAGGGATTGTGAAAGGACGTTTTCGTTCGTCTTGTATATCACAAGTTGCTGGATGGTAATTTCACGTTATCTGAAAGCAGAAGAGGCTACGCTGCCTTGTCTTTTGAGGTGAATTGCTCTGCTTACAAATTCTTTATATTTGTCGATTTCAAGTGGATTCCTTTTACCTTCTGTAAAAAAAGAACATATTGTTTTCTGATCCAAGATTTGAATAAAGTTTTCGTGAAAGATTGCGTTTTTTGTGGAAAATAAAAAGCTTTGAGGTAAGCGTGAAATATTCCCAGCCTATAGATCACCTACAAAATAATATCATGTTCAAGAAACCTAGTTTCAAGTAATTTAGATAAAAGGTTAACGTCATGTTCAACATTTGACAATTCATACAAATACTTATACGTGACCTTCATGATAATTTTCTTTTAATCATTTTTGTATGCGTTTTTTGCTCTTCATCACAAAATCTTACTGTACTTTTTGATCATCAAAATTTTCTTGACTTTGCATAATTCTGGCCGAAAAAGGGCAAAACGAGAGATTTTTTAATTTAAATGGTGTTTAATTCATTGACGATCTTGCCAGCATGGCTTATCGTTAGTAAGCCAGCATGGCTTATCGTTAACATGTGCATAATTCACAGTCTTATATATAAGCGATTTAAGTTCCAGATCAGATGCAAGAACATGCATTTTTCCTGTAAGAATTACTTCCTTTTTCCTATGACCTTTCGAACTTAGAATGTAGACACCTGCAAAACCTTAAATCGGTAGTTTTCGTTGGAGCCAACGCACCAATGAAACATAACAATATTTTACTAGAACAAGCATATTTACATTCATTGAATCACTGTGTTGTCACTTTGATAACAATTTCAAATTGAGCAGGATGACACACAACAAAATCACGAATGTTCATGCAAACAATGTGATTGACAGAAACGTTTTAACAAATACAAATTGCCAGAAAAGATGAGGTCTTTTGACTTGTATTTATCAAACTTTTTTTCAATCAATTATTTTGGAATTTATAGTCATTTAACAAATGCTGTTTGGTCATACTTATTTTTGAAAAACAAAGTTCATCGTGAGACAGAAATATCTGATTGGTACTGCCCTAATTTTAACATAAGTAACGTTTCATACATTTTATGCCAGGCGCGCAACCAAGGGGGCAACCGGACAATTGTTCCCCAGAAATTTTCAAAAACAACCGGACAATTGTTCCCCAGAAATTTTCAAAANCAACCNGACAATTGTTCCCCAGAAATTTTCAAAAACAACCGNTTTAGTTGTTAGGTACAACAACAGGTTACAATCATTCTTTTCCCGAAAATATCAGCTGGTTGAGGCCTTAATTTGTGTAACAACAAAATGCCCTGCATTTTGTTGCCCTGCATTTTGTTCTTATGCCCTGCATTTTGTTGCCCTGCATCATTTTGTTCTTATGCCCTGCAAAAAGTCTGCATTTTGTTCTTAGAGTCCCAAATCTTCTTTGCTTTTACACCAAAATTGAAAAAAGTGGAATGCTGTTGTCTCAAGCGTTATTTTCAAAGGAATCAGCACATGTCAACTTTTGTTTTAAACTTTTCTTTAAAAAGATGGATTCTTAGTAAAAAACGAAGAACAAACTCTTTTACCTCTAATATAGCTAAGTTTTATTCAGCCATTTTCAAAGCAACTTGTCCTCTGAGGAGGGTAGCGGGGACGGAAGCTCTAGGAAGATTTAAAATGCCCCAAGATTTTCAGCAACGTCTTATAGCATTGCTGGCTCCACACCATGATAGGATCAACAAAAATCAGAGATGCAATCAAGCCACCTGATCCGTGATCAACACCTAGGCCGCTTTCCCTTGGGTGTAGTCAACAGGACCAGTCAATCCTTCCTGGGCCATTTTGGTCACATGCCTGAACCATCGTAGTTGAGATCTCTGTTTGGAGAAGTGGCTGGACATTCAGGACTTTGCGAATTTCATAGCTGCACACTTGGTCGCGAAGGGTGATGTCGTGAACTCTTCGCAAAAATCTCATCCCTGCTGCTTTTATTTAGAATAACACTCTTTCAGTCATTACCCAAGATTCCTGAGCATAGGTGAGGATCGAAATAAAGACTGAATTATAAGCTGACAGCTTTTCGGTATTTGAAAACCTTTGTTTTGTGACTCCCAAGCGATAAGGCTGGCACAGAACTGCGATTGCGCTATCAAATTAGCCATATTTTGAACAATATTGAACTTAGAAACAACGGAAGCGACATTCTGTTTGTCTTGCCCGACACCCAACAAAATTACACAGCACTAGCCTGTAGCGTAAGGCACTGTATGTTATCGCTATTTTAACAAAAATTGTTGGTAGGTGTTATAGCCAGCTTTGCCTATGCAGATAAAACCCACTACAACTATGAAAAGCTTATTTTTGAACTTTCCGTAAAGCAATTAAACCTTTTTCACTTGTCAATTCAGTGATATACTGTAACGTGTTTCTTGTCGATAAAAAAAACAAACTGTTTGTTCACGATGTAACTTTTAAAGACCTTGGCTTCTGTGTCTGAGGTCAGATTAAGATTTTCTTAGCACATTTTAAACATTGCTTGGCATATCAACTGAACCTTTGGTGCCCTACGTCCGGTTTGTCTTGGGCTCAACTTAAGTACATGCATTATATGTAGTGTTTTAAACACAGCGAAAGCAACTGCTTAATTGCTTTGTGCCCGTGGATTCATGCAACTGATCATAATTGATCATCTGAGTTTAGTTAGTTTTTTCTTCATTACAGTATGTCAAAGATCGCGTATCACCATTGTTTGCACAGACTTTTCCTTTAGCTAATAGTTATATTGCCACCCTTCCTTACCTATATTACAAAATATGATTCTCAAAAGTGGATTGTAAAACTTCATACGCCTAGTCCTGGTATACGCGAACGCATTCTGTTTATAAAACAGCTAGTTTGCTTTGCAACTGCAAGTGTGAGCCTTGTTGTAAATGCAAAAGATTTTGATTGTTGGTTACAAATGTCTTTGGTTAACTCCATCTGATCATGTGGGACAAATGAGTCACCAATAAAATAAGCGTTCCCTTCGAGCTTTGCGAACACTGGTAAGCTTTTTCGGTGGCTTAGGATTTGCTAAATTTCATTTTCTTTGAAAGGAGGATGGTAGGAAAGACGAAAAGTATTGATGGTATATTGCATATTTTTCGAGAAACCCAAACGTTGAGCTGAGCTTTTTTAAGTCAGTAAATCTAGGTTTGTCGATGTAATGAACGTTTTCCGCAAATGTATTCTAAAATGTTTCCCATTGTTTGAGAACCAATATTTCCTTGTAAGAGGCATGAAACATTTGTTCTACATTATCTCGTTTTCTTGGATTTCCAAAATAACTCTATCTCCACTGGTTAAACGTTCTGGAAATGGTCGAGAAAAACGTAAAGGGATGAAGAAGCTGCAGCATTTGCCTGACGATTGCGAAAGTCTCGCTCTGCCGTTAACATGCAATGTTACTGCCTACATCAAAATTGTTAACAGAGACTGATTGAAAGGAAAGAGTTTCTTGACCATTTCCAGAACATTTAACTCCTTCCTTTCAATCAGTCTCTGTTAACAATTTTGCAACAACCCAAAGAAGAACAGAAAGAGGAATTACAGAAAGCATTCAAAAGGAATTACCCCGTTTGACTCCATCGCACTGCTTTAAGTCATATACGTATTTGTAGAAAAAATCATGTTTCGCAAGCTCCTCATGAATACTGCCAGTTGACACTCAGAATCAACACTGTGCGCGCAGACCCAACCTTTCACATCACTTGGCCATTGGCAGACGGCATTCGCCTCAGTATTGCTATTAGTATGCAAAGTGATGATGTCAGAAAAAGCAGGGTTGATAGACATGTGGAGTAGACTTTTGTTTATTGAGCTACTTTTACAATGACGTACAGCGAAGGATAAGGACCATGTAGGTAGGCAAAGTTCTAAATAAGCGAGAGGTACTTTGTTTGCTTTTTTACCAAGCAACCACTGTAAAGAACATTGCCCAGAAACCAATCGTTTACTGTGCGATCGTTTTCAAACCTGCACGATCAATACGTGAAGTACAAAGCGATTACTTCCATTCATCGAGCTGTACTTAGATGCTACCGACCAACAGGTATGGTTGTACTTGAAAAGAAGGGTATTATCGAAAACACTAACAATATTAACTGAAGGAAATAAAGTCAAAAACGTTTTAGATTGCGTTTAGCTGAGTGGAGAAATTCTAAGGGCACGCTAACGAATTTTTTCACTGGAAAATTAGAAGAAACGATTCCTGAAGCACTTAGTTCTATTTGCAAGGAGCGAATACACTGCTGAAAAATATTTATGTAAGTTCGAAGACAGACGTTATTGCAGCTTACATAAGAGAAATATCGAGAATGAGGCAAAAACATGCAAATCACATTCACTAATTTTCAGTAAATCTATATTATAAATATTAATTTGCTTAATCTTGAATCATCTAGTATTCTGTGTAGAGATTTTACGAGAATTTATGCTATCGTATCAATATTACATTTCGGATAAAACAATACATTTATGCTGAAGCTGTGATCCCAGAATAATTAAATATTAAAAAGCTAACTCCTCCACAATATTGCTTCACTTAGTGCTGAGTTTCAGCAAAATCATATTATGGTCATTCGCACGATAAAAGGTGGGCAGCAGCTTGGCAAGAAGACGATTTTTTGCAACGTTGGTTGTAGAAAAAAAGAAGTTTTAAAATAAACAATTAAGCGTTTCACGCGTTTGCAACTGCAGTGATGGCGTTCGGCCTATTGAAATTAATAACATTTTGATAAAATATGGAAATCATCGACTGTAAAATGCGCTACGCTTTCTTGAAGAAGAAAAAAATCTTTTCAGTTTCGTTTGAAGTTATTCTAACAGAATCCTGACGGCGTTTACAAGAAAATGTTAGCGAGGAAACTCAAACACTTTGATCGTTAAGTTGGTGTTTTTTTCTGATATTTAAATATGAAATAAAGCAAAAAAGTAGACGCGTTTTGTAAGCGTTGTTGTTAACATGATTGAAATGTGATTTCTTTCTAGATAATATTGTTTCTTCTTTCAAATAAGAGCTCACTGTAATAGTGGTGGCGTCTGATGGATGTTTATATTTATTAACCGCCAAATAAACGAGGTGCTGGTCGCGTTTGCCAACTCTGTATTCGTAGTACTTTTAAAATCACAAAAAATCAGGGCTCGTTATTGCCTGCAAGCAATTTTTCCCCGTATGATCTAGCGACATTCCAAAAATGGTCAAAATTTCTAAATTCTTGATTACCGTATTGTTGGCAGACGGCCAACCGCAAGGTAGCGCAAAGCAACTGTGGCTCTATCAACTATATGGCATGAGCGCAGCATGTCCAAGCGGTTTGCTTAATTCTTCTCACAGATTCTTTTTCAATTGTCTTTTTGCAAATCTTCTGCAAGCTAGCACCTGTTGCCTGTATAGGATGCGAACGGTGGTGGAATTATTTTGCATTGGTTTTCTTGTTTTCTGCCACATACTTGCTATATTTGTTTGTGCATTTCCTGACTGGAGCCATAACTCCTGGCAAATCTCCAACTCGTTGGTGGGACGATTAGCGAAGTTCAACGGTATCTGGTGGGAGTGTTTCTCGCCCAAATGGGGAATTGTAGTCTGCGATAATTATGGCAAAACTGCGATCTACTCTGACTGTAAGTTTTGTTCTGAAACTCAACGAATTCGTCAAATCCATGTTTTTATCAGCAAGAGGTTTTGGCAAAAGAATCAATTTTGAATTTAATACAATTTATTTTTGTGATGAAGAGCAAAGCAGTTTAAAATCTTGCAAAAACTTTGCGATAGTGACTACGGTTGTAACAACAACAGTTATTAAGGTTTTTACTTTTCGACTTTCGGAAAAATCTTTTACTTTATTGATGATTGTTTTCTCCACTACATTATTGTGAACAGCTTTGCTCTTGCGAGGCTGAAAACTATTTGATCGACGTGAAAAAATTTAATAAACGTTTGTACACAACTTTCGTTACGGAAAGAAAAATTTTCTAACGATTTTGTTTTAAGGCACATGGAAGGTAAGTCGATGTTTCAGTTGTTTCAAAACTTGAGTGTTAACCGGCCACTAAATGCCTTGCCGCCCATGGATTTTGTCTTTGATATTCAGGCGACCTTGGTTTGTTTTTAGCAATTTGACAGTCTTTCGATTCCCAAAGCGTTCTGACCCAAACTCCATTATCTGTTTTTCATCGATTGTATGAAAAGATCCATACAGCGAAGTGAACGTCATCTTTGTTTAACCAGAGAGTAAATGTTTTCGGGCTAGCTAGTGTGTTAGGTTTCAATGAGGTCTCTAGTTGGTTTTGATGGCATTACCATCACGAAGCCAGAGTTTGCTTTGCCATTCATTCAAACGGGAAGCTTCCAAGGGGCAAGGTTGTTACGTTCCTGACCTGATGTAATCAGGAAAATATAGTAAACACGTCTACTGGTGATGCAGCAGAAAACATTTTACCTTACAAGCATTTACAGTATGCCCACGTTAAGAAAAAGACTACAGACCAAACGCAATTTGGAATCCATTCGCAAAAATAACTTGACCACCGTATAGCCATAACAAAATTGATAAGCTGATAAATATCTTTCTGCCAAGAATCGATTTAAAGACCATGACAGCAACGAGACTGTTGCGGTTTCTAAANGNGCACTATTTTTCTTGCTAGGTTGTAAATGCAGCGGCAGGTGAAGTTCATGAAACACGCAGGTGTTTTCAGACTTCTTTTGTATCTGTGATGTGCTCATAAACTTGGTATTGGTTGTTTTTCAGTCTTTTCTTCCAGTTATGATATTGACAGAAAAATGGCATTTTTTCTAAATCACGCCATTGAAACCTGTTGAAGAAGCACTTAGGAATTTCACTGCATTTTTGTAGCGAAGTGCTTCACCTTACGCTCTTCGTGAGAATTCCATTTCATTGGCATGCATCCTAATCTAGGGAAAAGCACCTAACTATCACTTTTTGTTTCTCCAAGTTTACCAACGCAAGTATGAACACCCTTTATGTATTTCCAGACATTTTCCATTTTGATTTGATGTCTAAATAATGTTTTCTACGTTGTTCCTCTGTCAATTCAAATCTAAAATTATCCTGAAAAAGATTACTAGTGGTTTCTCCTGAGAGATAACTTGGCTTACTCCAGGTATCAGGCTTACTCCAAGTAGGATGCTTCATATACATTTGCCTTTTTTTTGTGGATTGAAATGAACATCTTCACTTGTCGGTTTTTGAATCGTTACTAGTTCTTAGTCATTTGAGAGATCTGATCATCATTTTGTTCATACTGACAGTACTTCAGAACACTGTGGGACTTTATCAGGAGAGCTGATTTCCTCTCCACACTTCTGTCAGACGTCTTTATGAATGCCAGTGGTTGGTGGAGCAGATTGAGAATTTTAGAAAAATGCTGTACTTTTTGCTACTCATGTCGTTGCGTAGCATTTGCCACCAGGTTTGGAATCAAGCAGGCAATTTCGGTCTTCTGGCGATTATTTTATTACATATCTAGCCGATGTTTCGCCCACCTATTCAAGTAGTCTTCCTCATTGTCCTGAGGAAGCTTACTTGAATAGGTGGGCGAAATGTCGGCTAAATAATAAATAATCGCCAAAAGATCGAATTTATCTGCTTGAGAAGTTTAAGTTAAAATTCAGGTTGTTCCCATAAATCTTTGTCACTCAGCAACAAACAATTTACAACATTAATTCTAGCTTATGTTTGAGCTAACGCTTAATGAAATTGTTAGAGGCAAGGTAAAGAAATTAACGCGACCTTTATAATTAACCAAATCGACAGTAATGCCTCTTGGAGTCTGATTTCAGCAAAATAAATATTGCATGCGCAGGCCAATCCGTCCATGATTCTTATACTTCATGCAAGACTGAAGACTTGACAAACAACAAGTAGTATTGCAGTGGAAAGATCAGCATTTGTTCAGTGGTTTTCAAGCAGCTAAATTCCAGAAAGTTGATATCAATTTACGTTATCCTAATAAAGCGCTGTGTTGCAGCATGCAACAATAATAAGGTGCTTTTATAAGTGACAAAAACCGTCATTTTTACAATTTTACTCTGTCATGTCAGTTGTACTATTCGCATAGAAAAATTTAAGATCCAGTTGGGCGCGCAGTATGCTATGTGTTGGTCGTTGCTGGCCACCTATCAACTGTTGTCGTGTGTTGAGCTACTACACCAATTGATACAGAGCGTGGAACAATATAACAGAGACAGCGTGGAACAATATAACAACTCTATGTGGCGGGAAATGTTTCTGCACTAAAGATAAATCAGCGCGTTTCACCTCC
>JGI24159J19872_10013407_pt1 | contig 10653 bp, 8 predicted proteins | sample Ectturendosymbi4_FD_19872 | JGI IMG/M metagenome (IMG submission 19872)
GGTAAATATCGTTACACCTTCTGAATATAACGCCCCCTATAGCGCCCCCCTGAGTATTTCCGCCCCTCTAAAAGTCAACAGCGCCCCATAGGGGGCGGTAGAGCCCAGGTAAAGAACCACTGCATTATAGATTCTAACCCTAGTGCTACTAGTTATTTGTAGTTGCTTGTCACAAGTTGTTGTATGAAGTTTACCATTAAGTTTTGAAAACTATTGAACTCAACATTTCATCACCTTATGCTTATACCAAGTAGCCTACGATAGAACGTATAGGCGTGAAGACGAGCCTAGTTTCGTTAGTCATGATTCATGTTATCCATCTGACGATTCTTACAAGATGATATAAATCTTCCTGCACAAACAGTCAAACCTGAGTGTGAATGAGGTAAGATTCGTGTCACTAATGTTGAAAGACTCAATAGGGTGACGCAAGGGATGAGCACCGACAAAGAGTGACAGAAGTTAAGTGTTCAACTCCATGTTGCACCAGTTCTACGTTTACTCATGGAAAGTAGACTATTTGAGACAAATGTAGCAGTAAGATCACATCACGTAGAAAAGAACAGTAGGAGTTCAATCAATGAAGCAGGCTCGAACTCCAGGTTCTTTCTTTTAACAAAACGCGATGAAAACGTAAAATTTGCTTCCACAGATGCAGTTTGTTTTAAGAAAAACGTTAGGAACCCGGTATGGACCTGTAGGGACCCGATTTTCTTTGATTCTAGGGATCCGATGATAACTTTCTCTGATTCTAGGAACCCGATTTTCAATTCTAGGGACCCGAATCGGATATCTAAAACGCCTTAAAAAAACCTGCACAGATGCAAACTTCAAGAAAAGTCCGCATTTGATTTGTTTACTTGCTTTTTTATACTCTCTTGAAAATGTACTGCTATGCAAAACAATGCTAGGTCGCTACCAATTAATAACTTTCATGTTATGCTGCTGCTACTAAAGGTAAAGTTTCCTTGTGAATTTTCCCAGTAATCTAGTAAACCTTGCTAGTAAGCCTAATGGTTTGTAATAAAAATTCCTACTTTGCAATAGCGTGCCTCGCATTTCACGCTTAAAACCTGCAGTGGTATCATACTCGCTGCTAACAGCATGAGTACACAGCTACAAAAGCTATGGATATTGTATTACATACCTACTCAATATAGCTCAGTTCTTTTTGGAACGCTACACTACTACAAATCCGGGTTGATCATTCTAACTAGAAAGTAAGATGCTGTGGTAGTTAATGTTTTTTTTTACTTCTAGAACAGTGGTTCTCAAGCAATACGCTGAAGAGAGCCAAATCCAGACTTACAATTTTGTTAGAGAGCCACACAAAAAATGTACCACAAGTCAATTGACACGTTGTGGTTTATTGCACTAACGAAGTCTGTTACACAAAATATTAGAGGTGTTACTGAAAGACTGCTGAGGACAACACAAAGGATGCTTGGGAGCTGCATGCGGCTCTTTGAAGAGTGATTGAGAACCATTGTTCTACAAGTAACACTAACCCTGCTAGCCACAATGCCACAGCCTTAGCGATGACTAAACCATGGAAACATCACAGGCTTACAGATCCATTGTTCCAGTCTAGTGTCGTAACTCGTAAGTAGTAACTACCTCTCAAATAGCTCCAGCTCCAGCCTATTTTAAACTGAGCTCCGGCTCCTTCTGATTTTTAATTTGCGCTCCGTCTCGAGGCAAAATGCCCAGCTCCGGCGCTCTAGGCTCCCGGCTCCGCAGCCTTTGATTTTTATGCGAATAAGAAGAGCGTGAGGTGACAATTCACTAACCTCGCTTGTAAACCTTAAAGTTCAACATCGTCTGTATAAAAACTTCTTTCTCTGCAATACAATTTTTCCAGCCCCTTCATATATCGTAGAACAAATTGCTAGCTGCTTTGAAACACATTTTCTCCGCTCGAAATCTGTACTCAAAGGTGAAGTAAACATTAGCTGAAGAGGTGCATGCCAGAGGTCAAGCAAAACAACCCAAGTAAAAATTTTAATAATACGTAAATGGTTTGGTGATGTCAAAAAGATGCTTTAATTTCATGTGAAAAAATATTTTTATGTAAATAGTCTTATTTACTCTTTTTGAAGAAATACACGCTGGTTACCACATTCATGCATCTACATGTTTTGCAGAGTGCTTATTGCAGTCGCAAAGTCGCAATCCAGCAGCTGGGAAATAGGAAGTGAGCATAGGTTGAGCGGTGTAGTGTACCAGTCACGCTTGCGCGACAGCTACATGTGAGCAAAGTCGGCCAAAGCAAGAAGGGAAAGACCAAGCAAGCGACACTTATAAATGACTTCCTTGCAGATGGAGGTACTAGCTCTCTTTGCCGATTCGTCTGGCGCGGAGTTAACATCGATGACGTCACAATCCGTCTTTTCTGAGGTTCGAGGATCAATCCCACACTGAAGCAGGACTCAATAACTGGGGAGTTCCGCTTCAGTAGTGCCAGAAAAAGAAGTGAGGCTCAACTAAACAGAAGGCAAGATTTGTTAAAACAGATGAACATTTTCTGATGAAAATTTCACAAAAAATGACAGAAATGGGCAGACACTTCGACGCTACACTGCTCTCAACAGTGTCACGAAACCAGTGAGAAACACAAAGTCACGTGTTGATGCAACGACAGGCAATGGAGCTGCAGCGTGACTAGAGTTACCTTTGTCTGGCATATTGGTGGTTTAAGAGTTTGGCAAACAACCCTCAATGAAGTTAATCTGTAACAGATGAAGGTACACTCCACCAATTGACAATAATGTTGAAGTTCTGAGGTTGCTGTCAAGCTGTAGCTGAGGTCTATTATTATTAAATGCATTTCGGCAGGGCCTACGAGAAGTACATTGTACCCGGGCCCGGTAGGTACGGGAGCCCTGGAAAGTTAAAGTACGCATGATCAGTTTATCTGCAGCCAAAATTAAAATTATTACTGTGAGCCAACTGCAAGTGTAGCCATTAAACTAATTGCAAATCTTACCATGGCAGTTGATTCTGATTACGATACAAACAAGCTTTTTTGACGAGGGCCCAAGAAAATAAGTGGGCCCGGTGTCGGTTTTACTACCCCCTGGTAAAATTTCTCTCGGAGGCCCTGCATTTCGGTAACAGTGTTGATTACAAAATGCATCCAAGCATAGCGCTCCCACATCACGAACCTTTGATAATTCATAAACCTATCCCAAGAAATGAGTAGCTGCATGAGGTTGCGGAGAGTTTCGTAAAATCAATTTTCTATTTAAAAAATGCTGACTTGACTGGTTCGTCTTTGTGGAGACTAATTACTAGAAACAAATATGTACAAGTCCGATGCACTGCAAAGTGATGAAAACAGAGCTCAGTCGGCTGATTCCTCGAAAGATTACAGCAAACCTACAGCTTTTAAATTGCGTTCCCACAAAAGTTGCAATGTTGGAATGATGTCCAAAATAGTAGAAAAATGACATTTTGCACTGCAAGATGTAAGGAATCCCAGGGTAGATTAAGATTGTGACGTAATTGGTGGGTGATACTGGGTCTCGGGGTTGTTTGCGATGAAAGTATTTGTAGACTCAGTGCAGCTGACGTTGGATAAGGGGAGCAACCGGGGAGTTAGGTGGTTGGATGGAAATCCACTCAACGGTTTTCAAATATGTCTTATTCAGAACTTGAGCATCTAGTTCTCACGCGCATGCACTGCTAGGAAGCAAAAAAGAAGTTTTCAAAAGTTTGAAAGGGTTTGTGCTCTTCTTGAGTTTGGTTTAAACCCATAATCAAAATAGGCTGCTTGTGTAAGTAGTACTGTGGCCTGGCGTTTGTGAGAGACTTGGTTTGTAATAAAGCAATTCGAAATTATAATCAGGGGTGTAGGGGAGATTAGGGACCTATGGCCATGCAGGACCTTTGGACCATGGTTTCTTTCTCATAAATGACATATGGTAACGCTTCGTTAACCATGCGTAACAATGCTTAGCAGACATCAACTTATCGTGTGTACTGCACAGGACCTTGGTCCAGTCATTTAAGCAGTTATCGTTGAAAATGCATTTTTATGAAATAAAAGTAAATTTTGAAGGGTCAGAACTTTTTGTGATATCCGAGGATAGAAAGCAGATTTCTGTCAGTTGCTTGGTTTGCAAACAGAAGCGACATTTATGTCTGGAATGACAGCAGAGTTTTTTTACAATTAAGCAAGTAACAATGCTTCAGGAGCAGCAGCATAAAAATGGCCGGATGAAGGACCTTTGGACCACTTTGCTTAAAGGTCCTTTGGACCATGACCAAAGGTCTTTTTTATAATTGCTCAGTTTATAATATTGTAAAGGGTTCCATAATAATTCATTCCTTACGGTTTCTTCTTCGTCTCATGCGCTTTGCAGAAGTAGACCAGGTGTGGTCACATTAAAAAAATGTAAGAACGTTAACGGAAGGTTTGATGAAACACTTTGAGAAAAGCCGTTAAGATGTGTTGAAATATAGAAAGAGCATTTTGTGAGGCTGATGTTGGTTACAATATGCCTCAAACAACTCCGCGGAGATATATAACTGACACTAAAAACAGAAACATGTATCCAGAAAAGCTTTGGCGGTAAAGCAGATAGGCTTTATATCTGTGGTGTGCGGCTAATGGATTAATTTGTTTTTCAACGGTGAAATATAATTAGGCCTACGTGTTTCCTTGACATATTTCTAATCCAGCAGCAAACCAGGCATTGCCATCCTACATAGACTGCTGTATTTGTTCGATTGTAATCCGCGGCTTATAAAGTTTTTTTTTCATCAATTCGTGCGGCTTATCCAAGGACGGCTTACATTTTTGTTTCTTTACTTCATGGAAAGGTAGGCCTATAGGTGACGCTCAGTTTTTCTTTGGCTACGCTTTGTTGACCAAACTCTCTTTTCGCATTCTCTTTATATTTAGTATCACATCCACACCAATGTTTAACATGATCGGGTTTCCGGATCGCGATCCAACTGGATTCTACACTTCACATCCGGATCGGACTGGATTTTGAAAAAACTCGACCGGATCAGATATAGATATCCAAACTGCATTGATCACTGCACTAAAATGCTTAATCAGAGGGGTTTTCGGGAAATAAACCTGATTGGATCAAATATTTGGACAGGTCTACAGGTTAAGGATGGGACCGGATACCTCAATGAACATTTTCGACTGGATTAGGCTTCCAAAAATCTCAGATCTATTCAACACTAATGCACACACGTGACGGTAGGGATCATGGGCTAATCCAGTGTTTTCCAACCGTTTTAGGCTAGCTGCACGCTACAGAGGGTAAATACATTTTGCGATACCCAGTGGCGAGCGCATAGCAATTTGCTTTTAGGTTTGATGACATTTTGAAAATAGTATTTATAATGATATATTGAAAAATGTATTAGCTCGCGTCACAGCTGAGTATCGTGAATGGCACCCCGGTTGGGAGTCACTGGCTAATCCTTGTCTAATGATAGTTAGTAATAAATATGCAAGTATTCATGTAAGGTTAGGATAGCCCTGAAAGTACAAAAGTAGACGTGCTCTTTGCTAAGTAAAATAAGTTTTATGAAGAAAACTTGCATTTCCACTGCATTTCATGTTCTTTATTGCAGAAATGCAAATTATCATTTTTCTTTTTTATGGTACATAAATAAGCAAAAGTTTGATTTCTCATTGTAAATAAACGAAAATTTGTTTGTCCTCTGTAATTATTGTCATGAATTTACCTGACAAAACAACGTGATCCACAGGTCCCTTAGCCATGGGCCATTGGTCCCTTAGGGTAGGGACCTTTGGGCCACTTTTTCAACAATTTTTAAAGTGCAATCATTCAGTCGTTATAATAGATTTTGATTCTTTTTTGGTACTAAAATATTGGGGACCCTTTGCACTTTCCGAAAACCAATTTTGAGCCATCTCCGACAAGCAGCAGGGATTGCATCAAACAGAATGTAAAATTTGGCCCAAAGGTCCCTAATCTCCCCTACTTGTAGTGGGGCGGGAACGGCGTTCCCACACCTTTTTGTTTGTACTACATCCCTGATTATAATAGACGTTTCGCACAGGTCAGGAATTTCGCTCACTACCGGTCGCTAATTAGTGGTGACATTTCATGGAACTCACAAAGTGCTGCGGAATAAGCGAAGGTTGTCTCGTGCACGTTGAAAACCTTGTGAGTGTTTAGCCTCGCAGAAGGCCAGCGCAGCAACAAATTATCTGACTCAGCAAAAAGTTGTGTTTCTCGTTACAGTACAAATGTTTTTGCTGTTTTACGGCAAAAACAAATATTCACTATGAGTGGTTGGGCAACAATAATTATGTTGACAGTGTTGTTTATGCAATTACAAAAAAGTTTGGGAAGAAAATATATAAGTGAAGAATTTCTGCACGAGGAGCAAATTGAACATCCAAAAATCACAACGTTTGAGGAGTCTGGTCCCAGAGTAAACACAACCAGTGGTTTATTGATTGGAAGTACTTTGGAACAATCCCACGCTTTTTACAGCATTCCTTACGCTGAAGAACCTGTCAGGTAACATGGACATGTCTCAATGTAAATCATGTTTCAGGCAAATCCTGAAGCTGACGTCAAAAAGCCTTATAAAAAGCTTATTAGCATTTCTGTCAATTCTTCAAATTTCAGATGCAAAATTCGAGCCCACAACGCTAGATGCACAGGTTACGACAACCACGCAGAATGGATATTACTACAATGCATTGACTATTTTCCGTGTTCTGCGTGAAATGCCAATACTTGCCAGTAATCCCACAGAGAACTGCTATCGCTATTATTTCGCGAAAGCATGGCAAGAACAGAGAAAAGGTTATTATATAAAAAAAAGATATTTGCTTTTGGCAACCTAGCGATAGAAAAGATGCTGTTGGAAAATAGTTCCAGTAATATTTGATGATAAAAATGCTTTAGTTTTCACAACTTGCAAATATATAGTGCATTTGTCAAATCGGCCTGATATTTCAATCTGAAAAAAGCTGAATATCGAAAAAATAATCTTAATTTTTGTTGCGGTCGCAATCGTTAATGATACAGTATGTCGCGTAGCAACTATGTGTATTTAAACTCTTACTCCCACCCAATGCTGTGAGCAAATGACAGCTTTTCTGATCGAGAATCGAACCAACGGCTTTCCAGCTACAACGAGCGTTGATTAAGTGAACGCAACACAACTTTAAGTTGAATGGATGTTGAAATGTGATACAAAACCGACTGTAACGAATCTGAATTGAACTTCCCAAAGTTTTGATTACTTGCTGCATGTGTCATAGATAGCATCGGAATGTTTCAACACTGGCACTTGTCATTATTTGAAGGTACATGGCGCCTGTTCCTATCTCTTACCGAGGACTACTCAATGTTTCTCAACCAGACTATGTTCTCTGCCACCAGAGTTATGAAGATTGTGCAAACGGTGTTTGTGACAGGAATGTGAGTGGAATTTCAAGTAATTGATCGAAAACCTCGAAGGAAACTCTCAACAATTTTAGCTGATTCTCAAGCTTTTCTGGTGGTGTTGCTAATCTTGCCAAGTTCACTGCTGGTGTTCCGTCGACTTGAGCAGCAGGAAAGAGACGCAGCTTGCCTGCAGTATAGAGCTGCGGTCAGCAATGTAGAGGTAACCACGTCACCAATGCACGCATGCATTCACGTACCTACACAGTGTACAAACCATTAACAGATTGAAGTGAACCCGGACCTTCCCTGTCATGGATTTTCGCCGAAAAAAGCTTTCAGGAATGAAATTTGTTTGAACTCGTTACCAGGGAACGAGAAACACTTGTCATTGTGACGTTCAACTTAAACAGTTCAAAGCATAAATTTGGGCAGAGTTTCCGTATTTTGTTCATTGCCCTATTAGCTTTCTGGCCAAACTAACCCAAATAGAACAAGACAATCCATTAAAAATGTTATGGTAGGTTTTGTGGAAAAGACGAAGCAAAACAAGTTTTGCAGTTTTTCAAAAGTTTTTTTCGAGTAGTTGCAAATATGGTGACAGCAACGACGATAATGTTAAGTATAAACGTTCCGCCTAATCGCAAACGTTTTTCAATGTTTGTTGCATTTCAGTATAAAGACGATTGTTTGGTCATAAACATCAACGTTCCGTTGTCTGTTGACTTCAACAAAGTTATTACGTCACAATCGAACCTCCACCCCGTCCTGGTTTGGATCCACGGCGGGGCTTTCTTCATAGGATCTGGAACAGCAGTCGACTTAGATGGGAGGTTTCTGAGCAACTCCTCAAACTCACTGGTGGTCTCCTTCAACTACAGACTAGGTTTTTTAAGTGTTATAATAGATTCGGTATATATTTCTGTGAAAAGTGGCTTCTGTATGACAACAGTGGTAAAAAACTATGAAAAAACAAGAACATCTGGATTAACTTAAGATGAGCGACAAAAATTTTCGGATTTTGATGAAACTAAAGCTAAATTTGTTGTTTGATTCTCAGATGAAAATGATTTTCTTGTTTCGTAAAAATATTTCACTTCAGACGCGTTCGGATGTTTGGTTTATGAAGAAGAGAATGTGAAGTATGAAGGGAATCAGGGCTGGAAAGACCAGCAACTTGCCCTGCTATGGATTCAACAAAACATTGAAAAATTCGGTGGAGACAAAAACCAGGTGACTTTGTGTGTCTGAAGACAATGTCGAAGCATAAATATTCAATTAAATAATGAAACTGCATAAGAAATAGTTGGCCTAGCCTGCCCTGATGACTTTCCAGAGTTTTGTCATTTAACGAATGCACTTGATGGGCAGGTAACAATTTTCGGGAACAGCGCCGGAGCTCAGTCTGTCATGCTTCATTTGCTCTCTGACGTCAGCGATCCCTTGTTCAATCGAGCGATCATGCAGAGCAACGCAGCCGTGACGAAGTTTCCAACTTCAGATGAAGCGAAACAAATTGTGGAAGTGTTATATCAAGCTGTTGGCTGCAATGGCAGCAAACTCGATTGCCTGACGTGAGTAGAGCCTGGCAAGCATGTCATTAGATTTCAAGTAAAATCGGTTGCGAAAGTTTCACACTTCGAAGCACTTGAAAGAAAAATGTCGCAGTTGATATTAAACAACGTGCAGTTTGGTGTTTGTTTGAAGGATGAACACCGATTTCAAAGCAATGACTTCAGCAGAAAATGGCCTTTAGTTTCTTTAAATTTATCCACAACAAATATTTACTCTGCTGCTTTATCGTTATTACGACAAAACAAAAAGGGACGCCTGAACACGGGGTCATAGCGGGGGCATTCCCCAAATTTATTGCAGCTTGTTTCGCAAAATCCAAACACCGAAAAGATAAACAATAAAACTTAAATTAAGAACGTTTAGAGCTGTTTACATTATTCCATTTTCAACCTTTCTGCTGAACGGCGTCCAATAACTCATTTTCATGCTTTTCTGTTTTGAATACTTGGGGCAATCAACAGTCGCAGGACTAGATTTGAAGAGTAACCACCGACGCCGGAGCAGCATTAGAGCAGAGTGGGCAATAAAAGAGTTGAGGGCAATGAAAGCTTATGAAAAACAAAAAAATCGTCACCAATAATGTTTGTTTCTGTTCAGCAACAATGTCTTTAGGTATCATGTCATCAAAGTTACAGAATTGTTGTGACTTTCATTGATCCAGTCCCATTGTCTCGACTCATGATTGTTACGTGTACAGTAACACCCATACCTAGTAACATTCAGCGCAGTTCATCATTATTTACTGTATATGCGTAACCTGGTGCTAATGATTCGCTTGTGCTGTATACTTCTTCATTTTTCTGGTCTGATACCTTACACGTTATACTTCTTCATTGCATTTCTGCTGATAGTGACAACTTTAAAGTCTTTGAAATGTCAGTTAGTATGATGTTGTGAGCCAAAGTCAGAGCATATGTTAACTTGATTTAACTTCCAAGATATTTTTTTGTCTTTGAATCTTTGAGTCGGATTACTTATGGACCTAACATAACAATGATAGGATTTTGGATAGGATTTGGATTTTGTCAGTTTTTGGATTTGGAGTTTGTAAAAAAAATTGTTGGATCGGATTTGGATTTGAGAAACATAAATCCGTTTATCTTTGGCATCTTTCAGAAAAACTTATGTCGCGCGAAGCTGATTTTGCAGAAAAACCGAAGCTCGGCTGATCGTGAACGCACTTGGATTTGTGAAGGACTTGGCCCTGGACACGCTCAGCTTTTTCGACTATTTCGAACCTTACCGTCCAGTCATTGATGGAGTTGAGTTCAAGGATCAGCCTCTGAACTTGTTCCGTGATGGGAAGTGGCAAAAACACAAGCAAGTTATTATTGGGATGAATACAGAAGAAAAAGCCAAGTGGCTGGTTGGCTTTGAAGACGGACTGAACGAAACAACATTTAGGGTTCGTTAAAAGTAAAGCTGAATTTATTTTAAGGTAGATTCCTGTAAACCAAGTATACTTTACCTTCGGTATGACGTTGAAATTTAATGCCCATCATAGTGAAGATCGTTATATGCGCGGGTTCAAATTCAACTACCAATCAAAAGTTACAGCCAGTGGCGAAACTGACGGGGGGGCAGGGGGGCGGCCGCCCCCCCTGGCCGGTCATTTTGAAGTTTTTGGGCCCCCTGTCACCACATTGTTAATTTTATTAAGTGATCTTTAATCGACATTGCCGCA
>JGI24159J19872_10013409_pt1 | contig 10652 bp, 7 predicted proteins | sample Ectturendosymbi4_FD_19872 | JGI IMG/M metagenome (IMG submission 19872)
TTTTGCAAATCAAAAGTTAAATTTTTTCATTATTGTAAATGAACTGTTTAAATCATCAAATTCGAAGCCTCAGTTGAAATGTTAACCAAAAAACACTTCTTTTGCGTTCTGATCATCCGTCGGTATTTGCTTACGGACAGTTTATTTTGACAATCCTAAGGCTACGGTGTTACGAACTGTTCTTCAGTCATTTGCAAAGTACGAGGATGAGCGGTTCCATGTAATGAAACGTGCACTTGCAATACAAAAATTTCGCCAGGAAACTTTTTACTTCGGATAAAAAAACTCACATTTAGACTAAACAGGCTACCGCACCTGCTTGGCGTTGTGGAATCCGGGTGTTGGACTGTGTTCCTCGCCTATCATTCCATGCACAGAGAATAGAGTTAATCACTTTGGAATTTCTGCAGTATAAGCATGGAATGGTCATTGCGAAGACGTGTTGCAGTTAAATCGAGACCAAAGCAGACCAAGAAGTTACAACTAATGCGAAAAATAATGATAAAGTGCCCGACAAGCGACCACCTTCTGGTTGTGTCTCTATTTACAAAAAAAACTCTTGGTTAACTTTGTCAAGTGTTGCTATCTAGTATTCACAGTGAATCTTAACCTTTATTATATGTTGTCTTCGAAGTCGTATCGTTAACAAGTGCACATCGATGGTCTCGTTATACGGGTGTTCGACCGTTTTCACTATTCTTGCTGCAGAGTTTCCCTCCGAGCGGCCAAAGCCTGGCTGCCTAACGCCAACTCAAAGGCCCTCCCCACATCCCAGCTGAAAGAGATATTTCAGGTGAGCCATGCGTTGGTTCTTTAGTAGTTTCCTTCTATGTTTTTCGGGATAGACTGGTTGTTACGAAATGTTTTTTGGGCGCGATGTCAGAATACGCGTTTTTCTTCGAACGCTCAATTTCAAGATTTCTGTTGTGTGTTTGTCGCATTCTGAACGCGTTTCTGTCTTGGATCCAGCAAAAACTACCGTTTTATCTCCATATCTCACAACTACTTACAATCTGCAAAAATACTTGTATAATTTCATTTTTTACAAAATTTTCCAAAGGTTTACGCCAAACGTTCAAATGAAAAGAATTTATACCTCACTTGGAATCTATTCTGGCACCGCAAAATACCCTGTTCTGGGTAAATTTTGGATTCGTTTTTTAAATCGTCACTTGGTGCAAAGAGGCTCTCTGTTTTCCCGGAGGTGCACAATGAAAGCATTGGAAAGTGGGAAAAAACAGCTCAACTACTCATTGCTCCCGATAACGTGTTGCTGAGAAATTTCTAGTGTGATGTGTGATAGGTCGGCAATTAGCTTTCCCTGTTCTTAGTTGAGACTTACCGTGTAGGAGCTTGCTGGCGAATAAACTCTCCCTTTTGTACAGGAAGCTGATGCGCGAAAAAAGGGTGAGATCAACTACGAGCAGTTCGTCAAGTTTTATTACAGTCTCATGTTTGAGTGCCAGAAATCGGTTTATTCGTTTGTGGAGCATTATTCTTCAAATAAGTAAGTTTCGCTTGTTGCATCACAGTAGCTTTTTAAATTTAAACGAGGTAGTTTTGTGTCGACTGTGGTTTTGTAGTTTGAAGACGAAGCACGCTTAATTTCGAACTGTTTTAAAACGTGCTGTTTGAAATTTAATGGACTTGGTCAAGGTGCAGTCAATCTGTAGGATTGAAATTTCTAATGGCATCGTTGCTACTTGACGAATTAAATGTCGGCGCGGGGTTTTGCAGAAAAGACTGTTCATGAGCCTTTTTTCTTCCGCAGCACGACTTTTGGCCTTTTTAGGCCAAATTCGTAATTTTTGGCCTCTTTTAACTCCTTCGGTTTTTTTTGTTTTTGAAAAAGGGCGAAACTAATTTTGGCTTTTTTGGCCTTCTTTGACCAATTCAATTTTTATGTCGGTTTGGCAGATTTCTGGACGCTGGCAGATATCTGGACACAGAATGATAAATTTTTAATGCAAACTTAATTTTGCACTGTATTTTTATGATTTTTAGCTTTGCTGTTTCATGCTTTTAGTTGTGCTGTTCAGGTTACTCCTTAGCAAGACGAATTTTTGAGACGTTTACTAATTGAGTGAGTTTTATTCTGTATATGAAGGGTTTTTAAGGTGTTTTAGGGACCCCAGAATTAAAAATCGGGTCCCTAGAATCAGAGAAAATTATCATCGGGTCCCTAGAATCAGAGAAATCGGGTCCCCACCGGTCAATACCGGGTACCTAACAGTATGCTTTTAAAAAATCCTGCTATATGTATATACAGTCTTTTAAAAGTGCTGTGCCACCTGTAATGGGTGTTTTAAAATGTTGTGTATCTATCTTGTATTTGGCTTTTTTGGTGCTTTCTGGCTCGATTACGGTTGACGTGGTCTTTTTTACTCATGACAACCTGGCAAACCTGCTAACAAGCACACACTTCTCAGTTCCGCATGTCCTCCGATCTGATGACTGCATTCAGACTAGATGTTTTTGCCATGTTACGTTTCTGCGCATTAGTTCATATACTGTCCCCAGCACCGACAAAGACAGAAGTCCTTGGTAAGTCCGAGGCATAGATCGTTGACGTTATCAATTTGATTCGAAACTTGCTTTTTGTGTTGCAATGCGCATAAAGACGAAGGCCCAACCTCGCTCTCTGGGGATGGACGTCTCAGTGCTTTGTCGGTTCCATTACGGAGACCTTTTCCCTAGCAGTCTTGCTTGTGCTTCAGTGTGCGTTGGATTAAGTCACGCATCACCTCAATTTAGAAGCGGGTAGAAAATCTGTGGCGGACCCACCGCGCGCCTGGCCTTGTGCGGACTCAGTTCCTTGTTTCAATGCTGGGTCTTTTTTAAACACCCGTACTTTACATGCCGTCATGGAACCGATAGTTCGTTTGCAGCTCCGTAGTAGAATGCATACGTGTGGAAGACATCGGTAACGCCGTGTACGACGTAAAATGCGTCGCCATGTGTTTGTTTTGAAGCGCCTGCTCATCTCCTGTGTCAGTCGCCGCGAAAGCATGAAGCTTTTCGTGGCGAAGAAGTGTTTTGGTGACGCCTTTCTGACATCACTGCCTATATTGAGACCTCGTCGCTTGTTATTTCCCAGTTGCGTCATGATCACCCCTGCTGATATGTGGCGGAGGCGTAAACTTTGTGTTCAACGTCCGCTAAGCTGTGACGTGGTTCTCGCTTCAGACAGCTGCTTGGGCAAACGTCGCTTTTCGCTAGTCAAAGCCCGAACTTTCGCCGGCAGTCACACCTAAGATGCTGCTCATTGCCTGTTGCTCCGACGTTTCAGACTCAGGCAACAGTTGCTCTGACAGAAAACACTCAAAACACCTTGTGTTGCAGTAACGCACACTGAAAACTTTGTGATGTTCTAACTTAGGCAAGGCAGACTTCATCTGCTCCGAAAGAAAATCCCGAAACATTTTCTCTTCTGATCTAGCAAAGATTTGTTCAGTTTAAAACATTAGGGCATCTGTCTTAACGTGTTTTACTGGAGTATTGTCCATCAAAGTCATTTTTAAGGCAAGGCCTGCTTGTCAAAATGTTTAAGGGACCCGGGTGCTAGATATAAGTGATTTATGTAGTGAACAATACAGCACAAAATGTGAACCACAGAGACCGGAAATGTGAACGATTGACATTCATAGCTTTAAGGTTGCTGGAAGTTGGCATGTCGACGATCGAATAAAGCGTAGAGCTTGCATGTAAATACTTGTCACACTGTTTATGCGAACTATCACCAGCTCTGTTCAATGCTCCACGTCTAAGGCTTGTCCAGTTTTATTTCGCTTGTAGCCCCAACATGTGGCGAAACCAGTGTGTTGGTGGCGGAGCAGCGATTGTCCTTGGTGCGGCTGCTACGCGTTTCTGGAACCGTTTCGAGTCGTTTACTTATTCTTTCGCTGCGTAAATCATCAAAAAAGGTTTGCTCGGCGACGTTGAAGGAAGAGAGCAGACGACGCTCGGAAACATGTCCTTCTCTTTGCTGATGCGCAGATTTCGAGAACATTGCTATCTTATGGATTGTAGTTAGCTTTGTTGCGCTTACTTACATGCCTCTACTACATCCACCACCGAAACGTAATTCTTTAGCACGAGAGTCGTACTTAAGGTGGGGATTTATTTGGTGTTGTTCTATCCGCAGGAAACGCTTGGTGTTTTATTAAGGCCATATACGATCCGAGTCACATTTGGTTCGGTTTGCATCGCCCAAACGCAAAGATCAGGCTCTGGTTGTTTTGTGCCAAGTAACTTAACTGTCGATGTTGCTGGAAGGCAGACACAGCGCTGCCGAATGAGTAGCTGGTTCCTTGCTCAAGTCGGAAAATGTTAACCTTATCAGTCACCAGCAGCGCCTTAGCGCGATGGATTGATTGGCAGTGATAAGCCAATCCAACGCGATACTTGACGTTGGGGATGAGGAAGTGATCGTCGAGTATGACGAGGACACCCTTCCACCAACAACGCATGCTGCTTGCACGTGAGGCGACAATGTTATAATCAATAACACTCGGGGAAAACTCGATCTACTTTCGTTTTCATCAGTGTCATGCGTTGTTTTGCCGATCGCCGAGCAGCTCGCGCGAGATCGGGTTGACTTGGATTTGCGTAATGACTTCGGGTTGACTCGAATTTGCATAACGGCAATCGGCGAAGACCGTTTGCAATCACCTAGTCTAGTTAGTTGTTACCCGAAACATGCGGCAGAAGCGAAGTGAATTCCAGGTAGGGGACTTTTGCGCTTGATTTATACCGTAGTGGTCTTGGTTGGTGTTTGGCAGTTGCATCAAACAAGCAAAAGTTTCAAGAAAGGTTTGAAAATGCTGTTAAGTACCAACTGGTGTTGCAAATGCAATATCCCCCCCCCTTCTCAGTAAATGCACATAATATGCGAGAATGTGACAATATTTATGAAAGTGACGGATAACTGTGAAATATATCATTTGTTTTCGTTTTTTAGCACATACTGAGCCTTCGTTTAGTTTCAGCTTTCGCTGAGCTCTGTTTTTTCTGTTGCCATATGCGCCAAAAACCAAACCATTAGAAAACAAGGCCGAAACTGTACAGATTGGGAAATTGGGTGTTCTGCTAAGCCTGTTGTTACGAACTACCCGCATAGTCGATGTTGGCTTGTTTCGATTAAAAGGGTCGAGTCAGTAGGGTAATTTGTGGTAGTGATTGTCGAAGACATAGGTAGGAGCAGGCAAATTTTTGGGGGTGCGAAAGATTTTTGCTCGAATTTCCCTAAACTTGCTCGCGCAACTCTTTGTGTATTTCCTCCCACACAGATCAGTTTTGGGGTGACCTCCCAAAAAAAAGGAAAAAAAGGTCTCATGTGATTCTCCCCACGTTGGGCGCCAATTTTTAAGAATCAAACAACGTTGGGCGCTATTTTTATCCGTATTTTCAGGTAGTTTGCCCAGAATTTCAGGTATCTTGCGAACATTTTCATAGATTTTGCACAGATTTTCAGGGATTTCACCCGGATTTTCGACAAATCAAAACTTTTGGGGGTGCTGTTGCACCCCCTGCACCCCGGCCTCCACCGCTGGTCGAAGACCAATTGTTGACCTCAAGCGCGAATTCGGTAACAGGGGTGAAACATAGCTATTGGTCTACATCAGAGTCTACAAGTCGAAACTGCTGACCGCGAAGCCATTTTGTCAATAACTAAAAAATAATGTTTGCGAAAATTTTTTTTATTCGGCAGAATGTAACATAACCAGAAACAATCACATTGCGTAAAATGTCCGGCTCTCGAACTGTTGTGTAACAGCTTATATGGCCGTCTAGAATAAGTTTGGAGATCCTTGGTCTATGGCCGCTGCTCCGCGCTGGTTTGGGAAGTTTGTGAACCGTTTGCTGCGGTTTGCAAAAAAGTGAACACCTTATATTTACTGAAGTTTAATGAGAATCCCTTCAGGTCTTTTTAGGTCTCCTGCAGTCATTTGGACATTTTTTACAACCAATATCTGGTATCTAAAAATTTCCGACGATGAAACTTATCTTCCTATAATAAAAATAGTTGAAGTCAAGTCAGTTTTTTTTTTAAGGATTGACCTTTGACCTTCGTAAATGCTGAGACATTTAAGAGGCCGCAACTATTTCATCCAAATACCGAGACGGTCGTAAAGCGGGGTTTTTGTGTGTTTTGGTGGTGGTCGCAAAGTGAGGTTCTACCGTGTCTTGAAGAGACCGCCGAGAAATTTAAGAGACTGAAACGGCCTGTCAAAACGCGCTAAAAACACTGGTTGAAGTTGCTGACCACTGATTCTGACAGTTCCTTGTGAGATGTCACGTTCTTACACGTAAATGGCGAAGACCAAACCAACCATGCGATGGGAATGAAATAAACTCATTCACATACATATAGAAAGCAAATAGCTTCGCGGTCAAGTGTGCATCAACCGCTACATCGTTAATCATTCCAGTCGGTACCCAGTAAGTTTGAAAAGTGGTTCACATTTTGAATTATGATGAAGTTTCCAAGACTCTGTTCCCGTCACTGTGTAAAATATCATACTTGCTTTATGGTGGACTGCATAGGCGCATTTGCTCCGCTTACTGACACAACTTGTGCCTTTTTTCTTTTGTTCTTTTGTTCATACATAAGTGAACGCATAAGATAACGTTGAAACACCTCGTTGGAGCGACCAGTTGGTCAGTGGCAGAGTGAAAACGTGGTACTTTGTTCAAATGTAAATGGTCGATGCCGGATTTGTATGTGGAGTGAGTCGTACAAACATTCGCTGGCAGCAAATGCAAGGAGATCCAATTCCAATCCCAGTCACTCTGTTAGTGATTGCCTTGAAAGGTTGTTTCGATCTTCAGTAACCAGTCCCATCGCCACGGTGGGGCTTTGGTGGGCTTAGCCCCCCGAAACAAGGCTCCAAGTCACCCCAAATTGAAATATTAAACATTATAAATGAGTGGAATTTTTGTCAAATTTGGATGTCAAATCCCCCTTGCACAAACGTAAAGCCTCCCTGTTAAAGACTTTCTGGCGACGGTTCTGTCGGCAACGATCGTGTTGTCAGCAAAAGACTTCGCGAAGTTGACGTTCAGTTTAATTGCGTGAAGGCATGATTCCAGCACAGATCAATCTTGGGTGGCTGGAGGCGGTTTCGTTGCGCTTGCCTGCTGTCTCGCGTCTCGCAACCGACTTGTGCACAGAACGCTATACTTGCTCGCTTAGCTTAACAATTTTGTGCAGTCTGTTTCAGACGGCGTGCATTTGGCTTAGCAGTTCAGTCGCTTCGGGGAACTTAACGTGTAACTCATCAGCGCATTTCGAACAGGTACTCTGTTATCGGTTCAATTCTTTCCGTATAGCGTTGGGAAAGCGTAGTCCTGTGGTTTTGACGTAAAGCCGTATGTGAGAAGATTACGTCCCAAAGCAAAAACTCTTCGCCGGGAAATGCCGTGAACGAAAAGCTAGTGCCTGTTACGAATTCCCTATTGTTTCTGTTCAAGTTAGTTAATATTAATATCTTGTTAGCTCAGGTGCACACGCGCCTGACGAATAACTTTCCCGAAGGTGCTGTTTGACGATCACTTCATTGCGTTGTGTTTTGAGTTTGAACGGATGCCTGGTGAGCTGTGTGCCCGTCTTAAAACCGATTTGAATTTCTCCTTGACGTGGAGCGCAAGCAGTTGTCTCGGTTCCACGTATGCGCATAAATCGCATTGAACCAGAACTACGAGCTCTTTTCTCATTTTCCGGCCCTGAAACATGCTTAAGCAACTGGTTCATCAGCAGATAAAAATCCAAACTTTTTTCTTTTGCAACAATTAAAATCTCTCGGTTCACTGCAAACTGTCGAGGAATCAGCCCACTGGGCTCTGTTTTCATGACTTTGCGATGAGATTTTAAGACTTGCACATACATGGGTTCAAGTAATTAGTTTCCACATACGTGAGGAATTCGAATTAATCAGCAAATTTTTTTACTAGGAAAGCGATTTCACGTGACACTACGCATCCTCAGTCCTGAAATCTTATTCAAAACTATTTGATAAAGATTTCAGATTTGACGACGCGCAGTGTTGCTAAAGCTGCTGATAATTTCTACTGCGTCGCGTTTGTGGAGACTAAATTTATTTCCTTTCATTGGGGTTTGACGTTGGCTGTGACGTGTCTCAGCGTAAGTACGTCGCAATCACTATGCTTCTTCAAGCAGTGATGGACCTCGTAACACTTAAAAGCTTGTGTCAAGCTTGTTTCTTAAAAATACAGAACTTTGTGGCTATTGGTACGGCGACAGCGCTTAATTCCCTGATGTGGCTAATGCAATCATCAGGCACACTCAAGATCATTGTATAATCTATGGTACTGAAGTCGAAACAGCCGCTTGAACGATTATACGCTAATGCGGGCACTCAGAAGCGCTTAACATTGTTTTCGAAATAGATGCAGCATCCATTGAGTTAAAGCAGTGGTTTTCAACCGGTGGACCATGGCCCGATGGTAGGCGATGACGCTTTTTCCGTTGGGCCACAGAGCTTGGCATCAATCAGACTGAAAGCATTTATGAGACTTCTATTTGAATAAAATGTAAGGACTGACGATGCATAGTGTTCATTGAAATCGATTTCCTATAAAAAATTTGCGATTGATTCCTTGCTTGTTCCACCTGTGGAGTGAAGTTGTTTGAGAGTTGTGAGAGTTGCATAATGGTGTCATTATGATCAAATACGATAGACCAGGAGTGGGCTAATAGCGGCCCGTGGGCCACATGTGGCCCGCAACAGCGTTTTCAGTGGCCCGCGGAAGCATTCAGAAAAATCTTCAAATCTGAACTATTCTCCTGCTCATCACAGTAAACGTTAGTGCTGAGGCTAACTTGAACCAAGACTTGCTAGGTACGGCCCTCCGCTATGCGCGGCCTTCTCAAAGTGTCCCCCAAGCCAAATTAATTGCCCACCCCTAGACAAATAGCAAAATAATCGTCCTGAATGTTACGTTTGTGATAGAACTCCTTAACAATGCTGGCCGAAGCTCTATTTACAAAAAAGGCCATGCTATGGCATAGCATTGCGATTGTTATGGAACAGCAGCTAATGCTAAGCTGAAGTTAAAGAAGTGTTAAATCTACGAAATTATAAGCTTTGGGCCACTAACAATATCTTTCCTAGTTGAATGGGCTTTGAGCAATAAAAGTTTGACCCCTGAGTTAAGCATTAAGACCTAGACATCTCACGTTATTATACGAAACCACAGTGACGCAGCGGCATGCAATGCATAGTGCACCTATCAAAATCATCGTGTCGATCCAACTTCGACCGTATTTGCGGCTTGTGTGGCAATCACTGGTTTTCGTTTGTGGGGCGGGAAAACTTACATTTGAGTGGGGTCGTGTGCCATAGATATAGATATATATACGCAGGTCAACTCATGATGTAAACAAATATGCTCCACTCTATTGCGATTTAAATTTTGCCGATTCTCTATACGTCGGACAAGGCATTTGCATAAAACGGCACTCGCCCACGTAAATACCCCTGCTCATTTTTACCGTCACCGATAGGCATTAACTGACAAGGGACTGACGCATGTTACGAGTAAAATGTTTTTTTTCAGTGTTGTGAACGCGTGCGGATCCCAACAATGTCGCAAGTATTTTCTTCAGTGCAGTGTATTTGCTCCTGAGAGACCCCAGGTGCGAACCTGGGCCCGAAAAACTCGTTTATTTCCCCGCGCGCCGCCTAACTTCGTTATGCCCCTGCATATGATACCCTTTCTTTTGCCTCGAACTTGGTGTTGAGCAACCAGAGACTGACGCTGTTAAAAGATTGAGGCGACGATTTTTTAAAGGAATCGTTAAAGGAAATCTTGTTTGTCGATAAGAGTGTTATAGGACTGAGTGTATCAAGCAGATAGAAGCCGCGTGCTGTGAACATCGCGTTTTATGGGCGGGGCTCTCACAAACGCAACTCCAAAAATCCCTAGAACAGTACCAAAAAAACCCTGAATCTGTGGTGGTGCAGCATAAAATCGGAGTGCCAATGATAAACGTTAAAAACAGAACCAAATATTTGTTGAGAAATATTTTGATTTGATTGTCTATAAACCAGTCCGGGTCGGGTATCCATTGCTAAGAAAACAGGATTTATTATTTGGACTTCTATGTGAATTAATTGGTAAGAACGGCAAATTTCATAGGAACGATGTAATTGCCAATAAATTCACAAGGAATTCCATATATTAACTAATGTTTTCTTAGCAATGGATACCCGGACTGGTTTATAGAGAACCAAATATGATTAGCAAAATAAACTGAAATGGTTCATTTCACACATTTTCATACTTTTCCGAAAATCCCTAAAAAGGGTGAAAAGTTCCAACCTCGGGACAAAATCTCAAAGTGAGAGCACTGTTTATGGGTCATCAATAAAATGCTTTCAGGAAATAAGTGACACTGTTTCATGCTGTTCCTCCCTGTTTCATTGTTGGGCAGACCCAGCGTCGTGATAGCTCATGTCATGCGCCCGAGACGTGCAAGTATGGGGCGCCGTTCGTAAAAATATTATATCTGACAGATTTAGCACAAAAACTGCTATCTCTGCGCGCATTTAGCTATCTCTGCACATATATAGCTAAATCTGCATGCATATATAGCGCTGAAGCGTGTCGGAGGAAAACATGGTATCCTG
>JGI24159J19872_10013410_pt1 | contig 10651 bp, 6 predicted proteins | sample Ectturendosymbi4_FD_19872 | JGI IMG/M metagenome (IMG submission 19872)
TTTGATTGATATGATGTAAATGAGTGAAATCCTTGAGTGAAACCCATGAGTAGATCCTTTTAATTGTTATATCTATTATGCGAAACCTATATACCACCGAGATAATAGCTGCTACGAGTATTGGCTAAATAGCGTTCCGTAAAACATCGTCACTAAAAATATCAGCAGGGAAATTGGAACTGGTGATTGGCCTTAGTGAGAAACTAGACCGAAAAGGTTAAGAACCGCTGTTTTAGAACATCCGACACGAGCTTTAGTAAAATGTCACTCGCAGGTTCACTTCTCACGTCGGTAACTGCCAGCGTTTGCGCTTTCACAGTTTTCACCAAAATAACGAACGTTTACGGTGAAATAATTTACTGGAATTTTTGTGCATGCATCCATTTTCAAGTGCACACATTTTCCAGCAAGTTCTTTTTTCAGTGTCTATTTCTGATGCTTTGCCTCTTCTATCACCATATGTTAATGCTGAAGTTACTCAAATAACTCGAAAACTTTTATAGTGTTCTATGTTTCGATTTTACATATAAATTAATCTGTTGAAAGCAGTCAGCATTTTTTTCACTCATGCTATCTTGCCGTTCACACTTCGATGTGCAGGTGCGGGAGAAACAAGTGGAACGGAGTTGACAACAAATCCATTAATTCTTTATGAAATTTAATTGCAGTACACTCATGGCGTCTTGTTCGAGTTTCAAGGACTTACGTGGTTCTTTTCTTTTGTTGTACAATTCGTCAAACTCATCACAAACATCCACGTGCTTCCATTTCAGTTGTCTCTTCGCATTACTGGCCCTTAGCGGACCAAGCTGAAGTTGATCTACATATAGCATTGAGTCACACTGCTTTGTTTCATCTCCGTTTATCAGTGCATCAGAGGCAAATGTAGCGCTGCCCAGCGCCGGCAAGAATAAAATGATGTAAAACAGTGTTTTTTCGTTTGCACATGCTTGCAAAATATGAAAGTACAGTTTGAAACATAATTTGCATTTCTTTGAGTAAAAGCTCTTGTGTCACTCTTGTCACAGCGTATACGTTACAGTTATTGGACAAGATGAGTAAGAACACATGTATGAGCGTTGTTTCACATCCACGCCCGTAACCAGGGGGTGAAGCCCTCCCTGAAAGAAATTTTTCCCCCCCTGGAAAAATATTTTGGACATAGTTGAAAATTATTGTACATAGTTTGAAAAATTTGGGCCCCTCTCAGAAAGAACGCGTAGTGTCCCAAGGTGGTTACGGGCCTCCATCCACAATTTGTACACTCAACAAATACATATTGGATAGAATAGAGTGATGCAGAAAACTATGCGCTGGATATATAACGGGGTGGTTGTAAACATGCAGTGCACAAGAGTCTGTCTGAAACATTAATCTGTCTGCATCATAATGGATGAATGACGCGCAACAATGACCTTTGCTCGGGCAAGAGCTCCAGAGAATCACTAACTGTCGGGAATCCAAGCATAACAAACGCGTTGTGACGACATAACTCGATGATTGACAAGTCATGTTTCTCTACTGCCAGGTATTAGAGCTCGCTTCCTCCTACGCCACCGATCTATCACCAAGATCCAGTCAGTAATGTTGCGGGGGGTGCATGCGATTTCAGTAATATTTGATAGTCAAGTCTCATTACGGGTTCGCTACTGTAAAAAAGATGAGGTATATTTCACAACACTGCTGTGACAAAACAATGGATGACAAAATCGCGAATGTTGTTTTCCAAATTGTACAAAATTATGGTGAAAAACGTTGCTTTCTTAGGTTTTAGGTGGGGCGATCGCCCCAATCGCCCCCCCTGGATTCGCGCCTGCCCATTACCTTGGTTCAGGGTTGCGGACAGCCTGACATCCGCCATCACTGAGACATCGTACTCGACTACGAAGGTCGTGCAAAGGTCAATACCGCATGGTCTGCATCGTTCAAAACTTTCTCTTATTTCCGCTTCGCCCGGTGGAATATCTTGCATTTTCCGAAGTCGATAAACACAGTCAGCGAAAGTGGGAATCCACTTTGCATAGTACCAAAATAGTCGAGCATTCTTCTCAAGCGTGCCCTCCAACTGTGCTGTTGTTAAGAGACGGGAAAGTGGCTACTAACTCTTCTGATGCATTTGTTACCCCGAAGGGAACACGGGTAAACTCCAGGAGTTTTTCGCACGCTTCAAAAGCGGTATATTTTCGGTCGCACGCGAATGTCGGGTCAGTCCCTTCCACCCCGGGGGTGGGCTTTGGTGGGTTTATTCCCCCAAGCAAATCTCCAAGCCCCCCTAAATTGAAACATGAAAAACTATAAATCAGTGGAGTTTTTGTCAATTTTTAGAATGTCAAGCTCCCACCGCACAAACGCAAAGCCCCCTATTGAAAACTTTCTGACGACGGTTCTGTATCGGGGTCAGCTGATGTGCTCTTTTCGAGTTAAGCGTTGAAAACGCCATGCATTGCGCAAGAGTATTCACAAGGTCAGATATTCTCGCAGATATTCTCGGGAGTGGATATGCGCGCCATAAACAAATTTTCAGTCTTTGAAAATCTACACATAATATTTTCTTCTCTTTCCTTAACGATTAAAACTTGTGCTCGCCAGGGGGAGACACTCTCAGTAATAATGCCTTCAGCACTCAGTCGTCTCACATCGCTTTCAATGAAGGTGCGGTCCTCCTTGTTATACTGTCTCGACTTTCCCGCTGTAGGTTTGCAATTGGCAGCAAGGTAAGGAGAAGAGATGGCGTGTTAGTTTCAGGCTTTGCAGCTGCGCAATGTTTTGGATGCCCTTTCACTTCCAGTGCGGTTCCCGCTCCTCGGAACAAATTCTACCGCTTCGTGTTACCGCATGTTACCGCATGAAACCCTGTTCCAGAAATAAGTCGCAGCAGAGATTTTTCATGACAAGCAGCGGAACATTTGGATAACATCGGTCCTGACTAGGGTTGCCAGATGCGTTTTGTAAAAATACCGACCATTTTGTCAACAGTGCTGTATCTACAGTAATCTGTGTTGTAATTCTTAAGCGGCGCAGGGAAAACAGAGAGACAGTGAGTATTGTTAAGCCACAATTAATTATTTCCACGTATTGTAGCTGGCTCATTACATTTCGGTGTGTGTGTGTGTGTATGACGAGACAATCGCACCAAGGATTTGTCAACAGCAGCAAATAAAGTTCGCTGAAGGAAATATCCTGACAAGATTCACTACTAGAATCATTATAATTTGAGAAATTCTGCGTTTGTTCTTTTTAAAGTTGCGGCAAATTATTTATTTTCAAAATACCGGCTTCGGGCACTGATTATCAAAATACCGGCCTTTGCTAAATTAGCAGTAAAATACCGGCCAGGCCGGTGAAATACCGGCCATCTGGCAACCCCAGTTCTGAATAAATATCTTTTTTCTCGACGCTAGGCGTTAAAAGTCGACTGTGCCAAAATTACATTTAGTTTGAGGGTTGACATTTTAAATTAATTTCAGTGTTTTTTTTTCGCTGACGAAGCTGCATGTAAGAACTCCTAGTATTTAATAGGTAGACAGCGATTTACCCTTGACTGTTGCTATGACAACCTTCAGTTCATCGCGAGTGTTTAAATATTAACTTTCACGCGTGAAATTCTTTCCTTGATTTACAAACTCTTGGCATAATATCCCTGTTTATCGCATTTAAATCATGTTCTCAGCTTGAGGCAAAGGGTTTTATCATGCCCGCAGATATTGACCAGAGCCTATTTGAATAAAACATCAGGACTGAGGATACGGGGGGTGTTACACAAAATCGATTTCCTGTTTTTAAACATTTGCTGATAAATTTAATTTCATTACACACGCAAAAACGTGAACAACGTCTTTTTTTGCACAAAATAGCAACATTGTTTGCGCTATTTTTATTATTTCTTCTTTTTGGGACAGACCTGTACGAAGCAAGAACTCCGGCGTGTTGTGTTTGTCCGAAAGACTTATTTTTGTTTCAGTAGCAGTGTCAGAAACAAGTACTTTAAAGTATGCTGTAAAATACGTTTAAGCTGCAAAATGTTTTAGATGTTCTTTGCTACAATTGAAGATGTACCAGAGTCAGAGTTGCTCGTTTATATAAAACCAGGAGCGAAACAGGAGACGTAACTCAACTTTCGGGTCCCAACCCCAGGCAACCAGAAGTTTATGATCTCGGCTTCAGAACGATTTGGTCTATTGAAAAAGTAAAAATCGTAATATGTGTACAAATCGCTTTCCCCACAAACTATATGTCTGTGGAACCGGAACCCGCATTTCAGGCTCCGGATCCGGCTCCGGATCCAACCATCCAAAACTTTCTGGCTCCGGCTCCACAGTCTTTATTAGAAACAGAGTTAATATTTTTGGAGGTGGAAACTAAAAAAAGAAAAAAAAGTTGACCATGTCTGTTGGGAAATAACGAGGTGAAAATGCACCTGGAAGGTATTTCACAAATACACACAAGCAGGTTTTTAAAAAAAAATTAGGCTCTTTTTATATTTACACCTTTGAAATAAGTCTCAATACCTAAAAAATCTAATCATTTCACCTGGTTTTCGACCGATGGTTGGCCATATTTTAATAGTTACAAAGAGAAAATGTACCCATAAGCATTTTTGATGCAGACTGAGGCTGATTGGAAAATCGTCTTCACCATTGCCTCCTGCATCCACTTCACCGGCGTGATCTTCTACGGGTTCTTCGCATCTGGGGAACGACAGCCGTGGGCTGACCCTCCTCCTGAAGAGCTTGGAATTCTTGGTCTCGAAAATGACGGGCAGCCTTTCACCGGAACATGGTGTTTGAAAACCGGCGGGTCAAGTTCGACGGACTCGGTGTACGGCGACGTTCCCCAGGATCGCTACGTGAAACATCATGCTGAACTGCACTCTGACACAAACGGCTACTCCGTCAGTTCTGCTGACTTCTCACCTGACAGAGATTCCTCCTCATCATCGTCAGATAAGAAACCTCAGATGTTCATGACGTCACGACTTACCTCGAACGGCCCTCCGTATGACGTCAAAACCGAAATTGTCCAGCTGCCACCAAGCGACTTGTACATGTACGATGGAGAAGATGGCGAGTGATGCAGCACGGCAGGAGTTAAGAAATGCAATTGCGTTAGCTTTCCTCAATGTTAGGAGATGCGATGAAGATGGTTGATCGTTCACTGTGTGATGACTTTGTGTATTTTGATGCTTTTTACTTAGAATAGCCTACATTTGCTTCAATATATGTCCATAATCCCAAAAATGTTGTAGTAAACTTGTTATTCTCCGTGTTGATGTTAACGGTTTCAAGAATGTATTCGCAGAATTTGACTTTGAGAACTTGTGATTGCAGAATTCTAACCTTCCATAGGTCTTTCTGGTTATTGTTGCATCTGTGGCAATGGCTGCGCAATTCAGTTTCACAGGAAGAAACCAGACAAAAATTTTCCTTTATGCTTTGAAAGACACTGATAGAAGCATATATGCAAAACAATAAAACAATTAGGAGGCCTAAGTCATCAGCAATAAATCCGTTGTGGTTGTGCGGCGTGAAAATGCCTTTAAAAGATAGCTGGCGGTTAATGCGAGTTCCAGGATGCGAGATGCGAACACTCTTCCAGTTTCTAAGTCAGACGCGCCCACTTTCGCAATCAACAGCCTGAATTTTCAGCAGTCAACCTTGCTGCTGCCGCTTTACATCGAAGTTGGGAAGCCAACTATCAACCTCTGCAGCTCCCCCGTATCCACTGATAAAAGTTAAGATAAACCTTGAGTTCATTTTCACTTCGAACAATGTTTTACGAAACCAGGAAGATTTCGTTTATTGCACATCCTAATTTTCTTCTCGTAAGTTGTCGGTGCGCGATCAGCAATCACTTGAGTTGAAACAGTTACGCAACATTTCCGGTGTCAAGCGAAATTTCTGACTTCACGTCATGTGCGCATGCACGGAATGGTGTTCTACACATCAAATACACTGAGAAAACTGATGATTAGGGGTTAGGATTTGGGTAAGTGTGTCGGGTTAGGGTTTGGTTAGGGTTAGAAAAAGTAAAATAAATTAAATCAAAGACTAAATCCAATATTTTTTAGTGGTTATAGTTATTCCCGTACTGTAGTTTGTTGATGGTATCTGACATCTTACCAAAAAGTTTTAATTTACACAACACACACCAAAAAAGTAAACGCCAATTTTTTTTCCTTTTATTTGAAAAGCAAAATAATTGACAAACAGTAATAGGTCAGAAATTTCGCTTGACTGTATTGTACTGTTGGCTGTACTGTTTTCTTTAGTCAGCAGTTGTGAGAATCGCTGTAAACGGAGTTTGTTTGCATTTGCTGACTTTTTAAATGAAGTGAAAATGGTGAAAAACTTTCCTGTTGGAAACTATTTTGGTTCGACATTGGCCGCCCAAAATATCATGCCATTCAGATGACAGATGAGACCAGAGCGGCGCATTGATAAAAGGTCACTCGTAAACTGCTTGTGATTCAGCAATTAAATATCCTAAACCTTCCCAGACTTTATACATTCTCACAAAGACGTCCCACGAAATTGCGTAGATATTTGGACAGTTGTTGTGTGAAAAGACATGCTCATCATCATTAGGCAAATTCATGCACTCCTATTACAACGAACTGCTTCCAAACCATTTTGATGAGCATTTTATTCAAACAGCTCCATTCATTCTCACACCATAAGGCTATCCACTTCTAACAATCTGTTTTCACCTAGAGTGAACTCATCTTCAGGGAAATGTTTCTTTACATTTGCTGGATCAAAAGTGTGGTCGTCAATACCAGATTCTATGAAGTCTTCTGATACTTTTACCTTTAAAACCGATTTGAGAAACATCAACAAAATGAACAAGACAAATTGTTTTCACGCATCATTTCGTTCCACGAACGTCATGCTGCCTTTACTGGTTTTAGTAATCTGAAAAATTTAAGTTGTATTTTGTATATCTTTATTTTCTTTTCATTCATATTTTTCTTGTGTACATCCAATTTTCTGGAGAAAATCGCAACCCATAATTTTTTCCTCATTGAATATTTTAATTCTTCCTGCATCTAATACTTTTTGACCACAGCTTATTTCCTCAGTGAGACTAGATCCACTCCCTTGTGTTCATAGGCATGCTCATTCCATCTACACTGTTCCTCACAGAGTTCGTTGGTGTGTTTGTTTTTTGTTTAACTGCGCTCATTTCATTTTCAACTGTTTTTCTAGCACTTGTCAAAGAGTCAAAAGGTGCCGGGTGATTAGAAAACCACCAAGGTATTTCACGGAGGCCCGTAACCAGGGGTGGGCAACCGGGCAATTGCACTCCGGGAAATTTTCAAAATCATGTTCAGTTGTTAGGCACAACAACAAATTGCAACCATTTTCTCACCCCCCGAAAATAGTGCAACAGCAAGTTACAAACATTTTTCCCCCCAAAATGTCAGCTGGTTGCGGCCCTGATTTCACGAATCCTCTGTGACGTAGTGTTTACATTCGGTCCTTTTGCCATTGTTTTCATTTATTCTTGTTTCCACTGGCAATTGGTTACTTTTTGCATTAAGGCTTTTTTGTGTTGGTTCTGCTTATTAGCTAAGACATATGAAAAAATGAATAAATCAATCAATCCATCAGATTCTGTGATCTCAGAAAAAAATGCAGCAAAGAATACACTGAAACTTTCTCAGTTGAGGCAAGTGTGGCAGATATCTTGTGAAAGTGTTTCATTCACTACACAGTTTCCACTCAAACATCAACTCTAATCTACTGAAACTTCACGTTCTGTGAAACCCTTCAAAATGGACTCACTCCTTGTGGCAACAAACCTGAGAAATCCGCGTTAATTGATATTTTCAGTGAAACGTCAGTGCTGGTGCCAGGGGTCCTCTGAGTCCATTTTATATCGACTGGTACACGAGGCAAATAGTCTATTAAAACAGTTAAGCGACTTCCGCCCAAATTGAACTTTGTTACCTTCGCTTCTGTTGGAGATCTGCGTAGCGCGTTGTTTGTGTTTATGACGCAACAACACTTTGTTATGGTGCTTGGTGTGGTTGTGTTGTATGGAAGATGAAACACGATTTCAGATGTATCAGGTTGCATAGTATTTTATAATGGTGCCTAGCGTGAAAACAGACATCAGTGAAATTTTAATGGAAGGTTGTTCTTCATTGCATAAAAAGAGGATACTGCATTTGGTACTGAAACATCAAAACTGCTTTTAGAATCGATGACAATGACATATGTTTGTCATATGTTTGTGCAAATGTGTTTTGGTGAGGTACAGTCATAGCGACTGTTAATTCTGGTTGTGAGCTGCAACATCGCCAGTTATCTCTTGTTGAAACAAATGAAATCAGTGAAGTTGTGATAACCACGCAGCGAAAGAATAGATCAAAAAGCACTCAGTCATTTAGAGTCTCCTAACCTCTAGGGAAGTTTGAAAATGTCTTGGTGATGCGTTGGTAACAGAAGATGAAATGCTTTTTCGGTGATGTTATGTTTCCAGGGGCGTAACGAGGTTAGATGGCGCCCGGGGCAAGTAACAAGTTGGTTCCATTTCCAAACCGGAGATCTTTTGGGGATAAATTTTCTGTGCTGAAGAAAGTACCTGTGATGTGGTTGGGACTTCTCGGCGCCACCACCAGTGATTCCGTGTCCAGTGAGTTGTGCCGCTCTTGCCCCCTCGTTACGCCCCTTGGTGCGCTTCCAATAAATTAGCAATTATTAGTTTGCATTTTATTGAAAAGGTACAATTACAACCTGGGGTTTTCATGAACTACTGTAGCTAATGGATGTTATCCTAACAGTTATATTTTCTTTTGATAAAGATACGAGAAGTCGACATGCTTGGAAAAAATGGTCTTCATGTCTTCCCAATTAGGTACTTTTTCGTGGTTATCAGTGATGGAATTTCGAGACTTGGTCTCAGTCCGGAGGTCTCAGGTTTCGGTTTCAAGTCCATTGCCTTGAGACTTTGAAGACTGCAATCATGTGGCTTCATACGATTTCCGTAATTCAACCTGATTCTTGTCTGAACTATCGGCAAGCAGTGGCGTACGCAGAAAATTTTCATGGGGGGAAGTTCATTCAGTGGCATAGAGTGGTCATTTGTATTTGGTGTGCGCTGTTTGTGACGTCACAATTTGACGTCATATTCATGTTTTCAAACCAACGTTTTAGCGAAGTTCGTTGACATAAGCATATTCTTTTACACGCACCACCCTTTTGTTTGTAAAAATTCAAGCCCTATACATCCCCTTAATAATACAGTTATTGTAAAATACGGAGCTCCAGGGTTTTTTTTAATCCCAACCTCCCCCCTTGCGTACACCCTTTGTCGGAAAGAAAGGAAAACACCAGAAATATGAAGAACTTTAGCTTGGAAGAGGTGATCGCATATTTTAAAATTTTTCTAGTAGAAAGATTTCGGCAAATCTAACAAATTTTTAAGTCCCGAGTCTCGGTCTGCAACTTTCAAGTCTCGGTATCGTCTCAAGTCTCGGTCTTCAAGGTTATAGTCCGGACTGCATCGCTGACGGTTACTTTTGTCTCTTCAACATACAGATACTAAAAGCCGTTCTCTTGTTTAATTTTGATTATAAGTTGCTTAGCTACCATAGCTATCTCAGTGATCTCGTTGCCCACTTGCGAATCTTTACAGGAATGTTTACTGACGAAGGTCTGAATCAGTGGTTCTTCACGTAGGGTAAATTTACCTCTGGGGGTAAATTTGATCCTCCAAGAGGGTAAATTTACTGAACCATCGCGCAGCCAATGCAAATTTTTGAATCATGCTATCTAAACTGTGTGATGTTCGTATTTTCAATAAATGATCACCAATGAGTGTATTGGGGTTAAATATGGTAATCTTGTTCGATGAAAGGTGAGGTATGTAAAAAGGTTAAGAACCACTAGTCTAAATGGAGATCAACGTCATCCTGTATGCGCGTTCAACAGAACAAATGCCTATCTTTACTAAATTCGTGCTTAGTTAAAATACAGGTTTTATCACAACTGGAAATACGGGTTTCGTATTAAATCGGTCAAACAAGTTTGAAATGACAAGTTTTTTGGGATACCCGGTCATTTTCAACAACTGGAAAAATTAACGTTTGAGAAACATGTACCTGTGCAATGAATAGAAGCATTTCCAGTTCATGTAATGCATGTGCTTCAGGTGCATTGGAACTTTATTTGTAATAAGGCCTGACATTGTCTAAAATGTAAGTACCTTTCGCTGTATCTCTACTGGTTCCTGATCCTGCGATACGACATCCTGCTGTACACACTCCGGAACTGACTAAATGTTTCTTTTAGCATACAAGGAAAACAATTACGTGACGGTAACGTTCACCACAGTAGAATAAGGAATCGATGAAGCTGTACCACAATTAAAGCGCAGGAACGCGGGCGCAACGCACGTGTCTGTAATCATTTGCGCAAAGGAATTTAAAGTACCAACGTCACATTTCTGCAACAACTTCGGATTTTTGCGAAGTGTCGGAAAAAGGTTGCTGCTGTGTTTTGTCAGCGTAGAGTGTTAAGGTTTACAGCAGGGTTGCCTGCTGGTTTTCCATTTTGCAGAGTTTGTGGTGTTGTATCTTTTGTGTCTGGTATTAGGGTCATAGGGTTAGGTCCATTTCCTTTTTAGTTTAGCTTATCGTTTTTCAAAT
>JGI24159J19872_10013411_pt1 | contig 10651 bp, 6 predicted proteins | sample Ectturendosymbi4_FD_19872 | JGI IMG/M metagenome (IMG submission 19872)
TTATAACTGCTGCGGGCCTACTGTCCTAAGCGCAATGCTGGCAAACAACTTCAGTACATCCACGTGTTTTGCGATTTTTGAGCTGATTAAGTTCATGTGCTTTGACTCAACACTCATTTACCAGCAAGAAGAATTTCTCATCCCGCGCCCGCCCCGCAGCAAGTTCAACCCGCACCCGCCCCGCACCCTCACGCAAAGCAATGCGGGTTCCCGCTCCCGCCCCGCAAATGCGGGTACCCGCAACCCGTGCGGGTTAACCCGCCCCGCGCAGGATTCTATTAGCCACACAGTAGCGCAGAATTGGATTTTGCACGTGACCAACATTGAGAGAAAGCAAAACACTTTATCATCACCAAACTGCATTGTGATTCACAAGAGCATAAAAAAATGGTTAGTCAAACAGAAGCACATTGCAGAATCGATGTTTGCACATGGCCGACATTGACAGGAGCTAAACGCTTTAACAACATTTCTTACTCTTTTTATGCTTCGCATGTACACATTGCCCACACATTTATTTCACCACACAGAGGCAATTCTGATGAGACGCGAATACCGAATCAATTAACCAATAACTATTGCATTTGTTCTCCATCATACAAGAGCGTTGAATAATTGAGGGAAAATGAAGATTTGTAAAAAGCATGAGACATTTGAAGTGATCGAATAAAAAAGTTGGATGAAGACGCGCATCGTACACAAAATCGATACAAATTGTTTCCCAGCAGGGCATCAAAAGTCGTTACACGATGGCTAACCCGGTGTGGGCAAACACTTACATTTCTGGGTATGTAATGCATAATTCGGTAGCCATTGTTATGCGCAGCACGTAAGCGCGTCATACTGGTCTGTGTATTTGCTCCACAGTTGGCAAGCATACATTGGCATGCAATAGGCACGAAATAGTGTTTTTTACTGCAAGACAGCAGTTATCAAAAGTGCCTCTGGGTTTGTTTGCTGCACAGTATAGTGATTTCACTTGCCTCTGAATATCATCATCATCCTTCAGTGATCCACACACCGTGGTATTTCGCTTGGTCAAAAAATTGTAGACGTACACCATTCAGAAAAACATATGATGGAACAGGTAATATACGTTGTCCACTGATATCAGAAAAGGTTCAGGCTTGACTTATTATTGAGCCATTAGCACAGACATAGAGTTTGAGGTTGCGAAAGCATGAAGATTGGCAAGTCTTTGAATTTAAATTTTGTCTATTTTATTTTTCAGATAAAAGTTTGTAAAAATAAAAAGTATAACAAGTGTGTTTGAAATGGCTGTTACATCACATGACAAATGTTTGCAAGTGCTGCAAAAATTGCGTGTCAATTCGACAAGAAACCCTGAAGATGTTTTGGATAAAAATTTGAAAACTGTTGGTTTAAAAGCTGAGATTGTGAAAATTGATGTGCAACTTTTGAAAGATTCCAAACAAAGCTGTATGCCTACCGTTGCATGATTAAGAAGTATCGTCCATTAATAGAACTCATATAAACTTAACATTTGATTTGATAGATTGACACCATGTGGTAAATGGTTAAATTCAGAGAGACTGATCCAAATACTTATGATGAAGTGCACAAAGCCATTCATAACCCTTCAACTGCCGCTTGCGCCACTTTTTTTTGTAGAACTTTGCACCAATATAACTCGCCAGCCAATTGAGCTAGAGAGCTGTTCAAACCATCCACGGATTCGGTAAAACTTCTAGTTCAGATTAAAGAAAAAAATTTTTCGTTTCGAATGGGGGTTCTTTGTGGATGACGTCACAATGGAAGGATATTTTAGCTGAGGTTACCTGGCCCTGGACGTCAAACCACAGAGCCATTTTTTTGACTCAATATTTTTTTGGAATATAGAACATCATCCGAGTCTTTAGAGACATTGATTGCCTTTCTAGCACATCTGGATCCAAAATTATGGCCCCCCAAAAAAATAGGTAAAAATTCTACTCACACATAATCTACCCCCTGGTGTACCATACCAATGGCCATAACGCGCCAGCCGATTATGCTAGAGAGAGTTGTTCAAACAATCTAAAGCAGTGGTTCTTAACCGGGGAGGCGCGCCTCCCCAGGGGGGCGTCAATAAATTTCAAGGGGGACGCGACCCCTTGTGCGCTGTGCAACATGGATAGCTTCATCTATAAATTAACCGATAAATATATTTGCTTACACAAGTTCTTTGTTTTCAAGGGGGCTTGACACGAAGGACAATTACTTAAAGGGGGCGCGGTAGAAAAAAGGTTAAGAACCACTGCTCTAAAGACTCGTGAAGTCTTGTAGTTTAGAATTCAAAAAAGTTTTCAACTTTTGGATGTCGGGATTTTTGTCGATGTTGACAAGATGTGGGTATGTTTATCAGAGGTGAGCATGGACAGGATCAGGATTGGATATCCTGCAGGATATTTGCGATTTTTTCGGATCAGGATTGAATTTGGATATTTATTTTTGGAAAAAAACTTGGATCAGGACAGGATCAGGATATTTGTTTGATTTCTATAAGGAAATTCCCCTGAGAGTGATTCAAGATGTCACAAATGATGGTAATATAGCGTTTTCTTTGCTATGGTTTTTATATTCACAAAAAATCAAAATTATTTTGTTAGTGTATGCTGCACTCATCACAATCAATGATATAATTCGTGTTACTTTATCATAAACTTTTTTTCTGGCGAAGTGGAAGTAGTAAGCCTCTCTTATAATGCTGGTATGCTGCTTTGTTTGTTGTGCTGAGTGGCATAATGTGTGTCTTGTGTAGGCCAATCACTGGTGCCACGGTTAGTGATTTTTCACTACATCTAGTGATTTTTAGACTGACATAGTGATCTAGTGATTTTTCACTACCATCCCTAGTGATTTTTTACAAAGTATGTGTTAAAAGAAGATCGGTTGTCTTTTTTCTAACTTTTCAACTTTTCAGTCCTTTTTTTAAAGATTTTCAGTCTTTTTCAAGACATATATATTTAAATTATTTGAATTATTGGTTCTTGTTTAAAGATTTGCACCAACAAAATGAACAACTGTTTCTAATTTGAGTTTCCCATTGTTTTCACTTCCCTGCTGTTTATTGCTACATTATTGGCCATGACGGTATTTTCATTTCTTTGCAGGAACACTACAGTGGAAATAATTAAATGCTGGGTTGACTGATGTAAAATACTTCGTGAATGGTGTCGTGTTCAGCTCTTAAGAAAAGCCTGAAGATTGTTGGTATAAGATTTTCCAGGCTGCATCATGATCTATTTTAACAAACTCGCAAACGGTGTTAAAGGTTTTTGGAAATAAAGTAAACAACTGAATCATTTCAAGCAAAAGTCTGAATTTCGACGCAAACATTTCAAATCTAGTGAATGTTTTTCAGATCTAATGAATTTGTTTTGTGAATGTAGTGATTTTTGCAGAGAACCCTGTGGCAGCACTGAGGCTAATACTCTATTTCACGGGTGGCCAACTTGTCTTCAACTGGGAGTGGGATCGACAAGAAAATTTCTTGATTACTCGCGATCGACCAGTCGGTAATAAAGTCACAAATGCACAATGCCAAAGTTGAGTATCGTATGTGCAAATACAGTCAGTGTACCATCGCCTTAGTAAGTGATGCACAGACAGAGGGCAAAGTGTCTGTTATGCATAAATCATAATTGCCACGCAATAAAAGAAAAACATATTACAATATCTTCGCGGCATCTGCCGAGCTAGCCTATGAGTGAGCCATCCCAAGATGCACCAAAGAATATACGTGACCAACCAATTGGTTCATGGATGGATGATAACTTTTATGTACTTTCTGGAATATTGATTAAAAAATGTTCTTTTTAAGTAGCCTAACTTGTCAATTCAATGCAAAATCAGGAGCAATCGACCAAGCGGCACTCGGCGATCAACCTGTCGATGCAATCGACCTGTTGGCCACCCCTAGTCTGTTTCAGTGTTTAAGCTACATTTCATTTGCTTAGAATTTTGAACATTCTCAAGTGTTGTGCAGTCAACCTTTGCTAAAAGACAGTTTGAGTTTGTAGATTTGCAAAACTACGCAGTTTTACAAAACTACGCAGTTTTACTATATTTTATACTGTGATCTACTCTCAGTGTTACAAGATCTGTTTGCTTTATTTTACCAATTGATTGAATCCTGGAGCTTTTTTGCCATTAGCTGAACCAGACTGGTTGAATTGGTCACATGACAAGGACTATATCCTTGGATTAGCAGATCATCTTTTCCATATAACCTAAAAGCCTAACCGAAATTGTAAACTTGTGTCTAGTTTTCAAAACTTATTAGAAAAGTACTGTAGCTTACATCAAAAGTTTTCCCATAAAAAGAGTTGTCTCTATTAGCCGAGGCGAAACAACAATGCTGAAAGCCCAAACTACGGCCAGTCGCACAGCAGCAATTCCCCCTCGACCATGTTCATCGTGCAACTGCTAGCGCTAGTGCCACGAACTCAGTGTTATAAGTGGACACAGCCAGATACACTGCAGTTCAAATGAAAAATTAACCACAGCAGAACTGCACTTCTGGTGGCAAAATGCACACTATTTTTCTGTTTTTCCAATTGAAAGTGCACAGCATGTGATGTTATTTTTATGGATTGGGTCACAAAATGACAGGTTGGTTTTGCTTGGAAGTAGCTATAGGTCCACGGCGGTGACACGGTTAGAATAAAACGCTGAGTTTGTCACATTAGCAGCCCTGTGATGGAAGTCAGGTAGACGTGTCTTTCTGTGTGAATAGTTTTCACATTGACTCTGGCCATGATCGGGCACCTTCCATTTTGGTAGTAGTGGTTGCACTTTTCATGATACCGGTTTTATTTACTTTTGTCAAAAGTTTCCAACCTTTTGTGTTCAGATTTGTGGTTTAGGTTTAGGCCTTAGGTTTGAGGGCTAGTTTTAGGCTTACTTCATTTCTTCCAAGCGCATTGCACACTACTGCAAACTTTTCATGTATTAGTGTCATATTACAGGCGACGGATTAATAAGTTTTGAAAAATAAAGGTCCACCAGCAGACCTATAACCACTGCCTGTTTGTTTTGTATTTAGCCAGGGTCACTTTCGGATACGGATGGATATCGGATACTATGTTTCTGAAATTATCGGATATGGATTGGTAATGGATATGTCAAATTTTTTTGAATATAGATCAGGAGTTGAAAAATCAATATCCGCTCACCTCTGATGTTTATGCATATTTGTTCACATTTAGATGACGTCATCATCCCCTGGAAGCCGAGGCCATGAGATATTTTTCTGACTCCAGATTTATTGGACTCTAGGCTAGAATACGAGTCTTTAGAGGGTTTGGCTGACTTTCTAGCGTTTCTGGTTCCAATATTATGGCCAAACTTCCGGAAAATAATTGCGGAAATCGCCACTTATCCCCTAACCAATTCCTGAAATATTTGGAATTCTTTTGGTATAACTTTTGAACCAGAAATGCTAGAAAGTCGATCAAGGGGTCAAAAGACTCCTATTACAGCCTAGAATCCAAAAAAACTTTGAGCCAAAAATTCGGCTCATTGGATAGGCCGATGACGTCATGAAAAGAAACAAAAAACTGGCTGCAATTATGATCCCATGGACCCAAAAGTTAATTTTTTTTTTATTCTGAATTACAAGACTTCACGAGTCTTCAGAGGGTTTGAACAACTCTCTAGCTCAATCTTCTGCCGAGTAATGGTTGGCAAAATTTAGGCCTGATACGTAAATTATTACTTTTGTGAGACTTTTTGATTTGTGTCAAAAACTTGGTTTTTGAGCAATGATTTTGACCCTAGACATGCTAGAAAATCAATCAACGACTCCAATGACTCGGATGATAGCCTAGTTTCCCGAAAAAACTTGAGCCTAAAAATGGCTCATTGGGTGGCACCCAGGGCCAGGTTAAGTTAGCCCAAAATGTGAAAACATCTCCCCACTGTGAAATCAGCCACACAGAACCCCCACTCAAAACGATTTTTAAAAAAATCTGAACTACAAGACTTGCTAAATCCGTGGAGGATTTGAACAGGTCTCCAACGCAATCGATTGGCGAGGTATGGGGTTGCAAACTTTACAAAAAGGTGGCGCAAGCGGAAGTAAAACGGTTTTAAACCTTAACTTAATGATCAATACGACTATTTAACTGCCTTAGAAAGAGCCAGAAGTTGAAATTGAAGGTGCGAGTACTTTGGCAGTCATAAGAACTAAAAACACGATCCTTTTAGTTACCATTCTATGTTCAATTTCCCTAACTGGTCATTTGATGCGCAGCTGTGCTGCATACTAAAACAAAACTAGTAATTAGTTGTTGGTAATGCGTTGTCATGTCTGGAAATACTCTCAATCAACACGTGAATAGGGAAGTCTTGTTACGTCATAGTTAAGTGTTCCTAACTACATACGGCGTTGCCGATAATAGAAGATGTTGTTTTTTGCCTGAATACTTTAGATTTGGCTGATGTTTTATGAAAAAAATTCAGTTTTTATTTATACTCGATTCGAAAAGACTATGACTCGAAGGGCTTGTAACACTGACTCGGCTCTTACTCGACAAAGATGACTCGGGCACATCACTGGCCAAAGGCCCCTTCTGCCTCCGACGCTCGTGATATCAGCTGAAGTGCAGTGCAGCCTACGTCAAAGGAGTTTTCTGAAAATTTAGGTGTAATGTTGTTGCCTGGATATTGCACAGAATGTTTTAAGAGTTGCTGTCACAGAATTTTGTTTTTGGTGTTGATCTCAGCTTCAAGTGGTTTTGCTTGCTCTTGGCCTCTTAAAGGTGAACTGGTTGCGATTCTGATTCTAACTTTTAAGTTTATGAGTGAACTTGGTTTAGCAGCAAGTTACGGATAGGTTTCAGTCAAGGATTGCAGCTTGTCGGTGTCGACTGCACAAAGCTCATCCAAAACAATACACAGTTTGCTATGCGACTCTTTAGCCTCATCTGCTGGTATTGTATGTTCAGCTGGTGATGGCATAACCATCAGCGTGGCACTACTGTGACTCTCTCATTCTGAATTTAATGCTTTATTGCCAGGTTTGGCAGATTGGCGATTTTGCGAAATTTGGCCGTTTTGCGGACAAATTTCGGAAATATTTCAGGTTGGTTGACAGTACGATTTTTGAGTATGAGTCATTGGGCTCTATTTGGCCCCTTTGGCTTTTTTGTGGTCATTTGGTCAATTGGTGAAAACATTTTTTCTTTTGGCCGTTTTTTGAAAAAATCTGTATTTTAACATTGATTAATGTTGAATTGATGATGATGACTGATCTGATGTGTATTTTCCACAGACACGATGATTCATAGTACCAACACACACTTTCTGTACAATGCTGCATTGTATTCAATTGTCAACGTACAGAACATTTTACAACGGCATTTTGAAGGCTGATTGACAGGATTACAGACAATTAGTTTACAGAACGTTTTGCAACGGTGTTTGAGGCTGAACCACAGGGTTACAGACACATTCTTAACACTATTGTTTGCTAACCTGTAACACTTGGTACAACACTACTGCAGAGTAAGACGCTTATTCCTAAATTGGTCAAGGGCAGGTTAAGTTAAGTATGAAAGCCTTGTGTCATGACACACATTAATTCAAACGAACAAACACTAGAATGTCCAAGCACTCAGTCACAAAGTAAAATGCGGTTGTAGCGTTCAAAGAATAAAGACGAATATAAACAATCGGACTGCATCAAAGCACACAACCATAGTTTTAGACTTTCTGCATCTGATCTTTCGATTGCTAATGACAATACCATTTTTTTTCAAAGTCACACCGTCCAATGTGTGCTTGTCACCTTGTGTGCGAAAACTGAGGCAGTGTGAATGGGGAATGTCTGTGATTATGCTTGCCACCAAGGTTGCCAATTTTGCTTTTTTGAAGCCAGATTTTGAAAAGGCAGTGGCTATAGGTCTGCCAATGAACCTTCATTTTTGAAAGCTTATTTCATATTTGTCTGCCGCCTATAAGTGTAACGTGACACTAACACACGATGACTCGACTGAGTGTGTAGAAGACTATAAATACTATGCTTGGTAGAAGCGTACTAACCCTAAACCAAAACCCTAAACCTAACCCCTAAAATTTAACCTTTAAACTTTGCCCTTAATATTTGTACAAATCCAATCCCAATCTTTTCTGATGAGAGTCTATGACCATGCAGGCTGCAAAGATTGAAATAATATTGCAAAGATTTTACTGTTGCCCTAAAAATCTTTGAAGTATTTAATAAGAAACAAATGTTTAACAGTGTAATTACTCGGAAAGAAAATGCTTCTAAAGATTGGAATTGTATTATATCAATGCTTCTGATGAGTTTTACGATCTGTATTTTGTTTGGTTATGCATGTTAAGTCTTAAGACTGCTAGCTGGCTTTTTTAGTGAAGACAGGTTGGCAACACTGCTTGCCGCATTATATAGAATGCAGGCAAACCATTGTGTTCGTTTGTTCTATATAGCCTACCTGTTTAAGGTTGATATGGCTTGCATCAAAACATATAGTTGATGTGGCCTGTAATGTAGCAGAATGTACTCTTCATAATGTTTCCTAATATTGGTAACAGTCTGTATTACTGGTCAGTGGCCACAGTGCTTTTTATGTTGTCACTATATCTTCAACAAACTTTGTGAAGTACTATGTAGAGTAGCCAGATCAACTTGTAGAAAGCAAGTGTTTCTTTCATTCTGAATGATCTTGCAACTTGCCATGGCTGTAATTTTTAACAGTGAGATTTGTTGGGCCGCACAACTAGTTTTTCCCTTGCCATTAATCCTTTCTTACTGCTTATGCATTCAAGTGTTACTTAGCATTATGTCACATATCCACCACGGATGACTATTTATGTGTCCACCATGCCATCAATCTAATATGTCATGTGTCCAACATCTGTGTTTTTTCTGAAGAGGCCATTCCATTGGAAGTCTGTGCCTTTTTACTCTTGCTATATAGTCTAGTCATTATTGGTGGGAAATAAACTTGCATTTGAATGCATTCTGAGAGTGACATGTTACAGCAAACTGCATGTTCTGCTTTCAAAGTGCTCAAAATTTGAGTGATGAAGCTAAAAGTTTGCTATTGTTTATTTTTTAGATGCTTTTTAGGTGTGTTTAAAATAGAATAACTTCGGCATTTCTGTGTCATGAGTGACTTACACAGAAAATTGTTTTGCTCTTTGTGGGGGCATTGTGTGCAGACACAAGATGTATTTTAAATGAGTTCTTAGGAAGCAAATCCTTACTAAATTTGGTTTTGTCCAATGCAGAGCTTTTTTTGGTTGTTTTCGCTTAAGTGTCTAGCTTTATTCTAGCAGTTTTGTTGGCTGTTTCTAGTCTTTTTTCTGAAAGATTTAGCCTTTTTTTGATAAAAAATCTGACAACTTGGCTCATTACCAGGGTTGCCAGTCTGGCCTTAAAGAATTTGGCCTTTGGTTTCCATGAGAACATGCTATTTAGCATGTGCATCAGAGTTATGACTTTTTCAAACTAGTAAAACACCAACCGCCAAATCTTGCTTTAACTTCAGCAAAAAATGGCTGTCAGCCTCATGCTAAATAGCTATGTCTCATTGAACATTTGGAACCTTAATGAAAAAAATTTAACATGCTTTTGTGTACTGCTGAGCACCCCCATCCAATTTATTTATTTGTTAGCTGTTTACCTGAAAACCTGATGTAAGAATGTCTCAATTTCTCTCCTCTGCTGGATCCTTATATAGTAGTATGATGATGAATGAATGAAATTATTAGTTGGAGTGCTGTTTAAGTGTTTTGTTCTTTTCTCTATGTCAATTTTGTTTATCCACCAACACTTACTCTGTAACACTCTATGACTAACCATATTTTTAGTGGTGCTGGTAGAAATAAACATTGTTTGGCATTTTTTGAAAACCTGTCTTGTTTGAGCTTAAACTTTTAAGACTTATTCAGCGTGTTTGCCATTTATTGAAGCCATATGGCATATTTTGCTTGGCAATTTAGCATATATTTGGTCCAGGTGAACTTGGAAAACTTGATATTGTTATTGTGGGTTCTCTATGACTGCATTTTGTAATATTTTGCGGAATTGTGATATACCTACAGTAATATACTGTACCAAACACTTGTGTACCAAATTCAAAGTAATTAAAAATTATGGCATGGTCCATGCTTGTGTTTTCATTACCTGTATTTTATTGTTTCACGTAGTGTCTGTTTTGCTGTTGGCAAAAGCTGTGCTGGGGCTATTTTGCTCTGCAAACCTTATTCATCTTTCTCCACTTAAAATGCTCATACTGAGTTTGTGACTGTGACACGAGTGTTGCAACCTTTCCGGTGGCGTTACGTTGAATGTGTGATTCACCATGAATGGGATGTGCACGAAGAACAACAATATATATACGTGGCACGAACAAGCAATAATAGAGTGATCTCGTCAGGTGATCTCTATTGTTGCTTGCTGCCGCGGTGTGAAGCTTTGCGCACATGCTGCTCAGGATTTCCGATTGCAACAAAATGGTGCTGTGACCAGGATGTGGAGGTCATGCCGAGTTCAGCCTTCACACAAAGAATGTGCTATCAGTAGGGATGCCCAAAGTAGAATAATTGCTTATTCTAGAATTATTCTAAAATTTATTTCCGAATCCAGAATTTCGAATCCTATTCTAGAATTCTCGACAAG
>JGI24159J19872_10013412_pt1 | contig 10651 bp, 9 predicted proteins | sample Ectturendosymbi4_FD_19872 | JGI IMG/M metagenome (IMG submission 19872)
GGGGGCCAACATAAACGTAAAATATTGCTGGCCGAAAGTTATCTGCTGTATGGGTCAGTCAAGCGAACTTGAACGTGAAATTAAGCAAAAAACTGGGGGGGGGCATGGCTCCCCTTAGAATCGCCACTGCACACAATGCTAGGATGCAATCAAGCGATGGGTTTGCTCCACTTTCTGCGAAAGACAAGTCTAAGCCCGATCACGACATACACGGTGATCGTAATTAGCATTCACTAATAACTCTATTCACTTTCACAAAAAGCATTCACCAAAATTAACTAATAAACGTTCACAAGTCGCTAGTAAACATTCGCAAGTCGCTAGCGCAATGTTCCATCTTAGTTTACCACCTTCGGCGGATGGGTCATGAAATCAAAACCGTACTTGGACCTCGCAGACTTTTGCGTGGTTAGCTCAATGATCTCAGAGTTACCGCCTTGCGCCAGTCGCTGTTGATAGGCGAGAGTCTTCGGACGATCGCAAAAGGTTAGAAATAAGCAGGATGGAATGATGATAGAAGGTTAAAATGGCACGATGACGGAAGGTGATTCGTAGCGCGTGAAACAAAGTTGAATTTCAATTAGTTAAAAGTTCAAGGCAGCTAAGAACACTCCACTACAAAACTAGACTACCATCCTACTTCATTAAAATCACTTTGGAAAACACTGATATTCGCGAAGCCGAGCAGAACTTAATGAACTTGGATATTCAAAACACGCTTTAATAATTAAGTTGCAACGATCAGAATGGTTGGCTAACAGCAATAAAAAAACAATAACGCCAATAGGGTTTGAAAATCACTGCACTTCTAAAGCGCACTTTTAACAATTTACCATAGAAATAATTGAGTTTCGTGCAAATGCCAAATATTAACAAACATGCAATAACATATTTGGCAATCACAATAACAGCTTATGACACAAAGGTGCTGAGGTTGGCAGCAATGAAATATTTTAGTAACAATTTATCTTTCCAGTTGCAGTTGTGAGTACAGCGTGCAACTCTTATCAAAAGTAATGAAAATTACAATGGTTCTCTACTTCAGTTATTACCAGCTACTTTCTGCCGTTCGTGAAGAATGTTAGTTAGTGGTCAGGTTGTGCGTGCAAGAAAGCAGTCCGTAACACAAAACTTCACAGACTGCTTGATACAAACACGAAAATTGTTACGAACTGATTGCTAACTAACAATAAAATTGTTAAGAACTAAGATGATATAATTTCTTCAGTGCCCAGAAAGGGTACTGAGCAAGAATAATCACGCAAATCTCCATCTGCATTTGATGGACAACATTGTTACATGACAGCTACACGATGATGAAACATGCATGCCTACTGCTTCGCAAGCAACGCCTTGGTTAGTTTGGAACATGATTTGATTATGTTGCTCCATTTACCCTCTACTTCGCGGGAGGAACGGGATTGGGTGATTTTTTATAGAGCGGGATGACGTTAGGAAAAGTGCGAGGCATCGGAGGCAGGAAATTAAGGTTGTGATTCGATCGAACCCACTCGACTCCTCGACGGTGCTGCTCGCTCGGTGAGTAGAAAGTTCCCGGTAGGAGCAGGCGAGAGCTACCCGGCGATGACTGCAAAGTAGCGCCAGCTGATCGGGTTAAGTGTCTCTCGCCAATCAGGCCTTGCTCTTTTTCTGAGACCGCGTGATCCTTCCTAGTAAAGTTGCTGTCAAAGTACCTTCCAAGAGACGACGTTGCGCACTGGTTCAGGGCTTGCTCATTACAAGCAGATGAAGCGGAGTTGTCAGGTAAAACTGTTGAAACATCTGCGGCACTCACTTGTGAATCGTGACGGATCGCTGATGGAGATGCAGTGTACTTTTGTGGTGACCTGTCTGTCCTTTTCGGAAGCAATTTGCTGGGGTAAGGCTGGCAACCAGACCTGTCCCTGAAACGTATAGAAAGCAATGGTAGTTGGCTTATCTGGCGCATCCACCCACCCACCCACGCACACACACACACCGGTTGTCAAGTCTGCATAATGAACTTGAACATTACGACTTGGATTTAACTCAAATTAGGATCATGCGGCGTTGACAATATATATAACTGGGGTATTTTCAAAATTTAAACGTAAATTTTCCAAATTTGTTTAGCTAGTGAGTGCACGCAAAATACCGTGGTTCACAAATCCATCATTTCGCACTTGTTTTCAGTATCACCAACCCTGCTCAGAAATCCTGGGTGGTCCACTATCCAGCGGCTTATTTTTTTGTTAATTTCATCTACTTAGAAAAATGTTAGAAACCTGTGTTTCCATGACTTTTCCTGATTATGAGTTAAAATGGAATGGTGCCAGTGTTGTTTTACAAAAATGTCCCTGAAAGCCAATACACAGCAAATTGGGGCACTCTACTGCCCACGGTTACCTGATGTGTAGCAAATTCTGTTACCTTGAAACCTCAAATTTTCAATCTGATTTTAGGTGCAAAACGTTTTGCGCCAAATATGGCCTCGGAAAACCTTATATGTGAAGTCTTCCTACACCATGACTTGATATGAAAACATGACGTTTTCTACGCACAAACAAGAATTCCCCTCTAAAGAATCAGATGTTTGGGGATACAGTATATAAAATTTATATGCTATGTATGTTTCGCTGCGCAGATACAATTTTGTTGTGAAAGTGATTAAATATGGATCTCGGGAAGTCAAAAATAGTTAGGTCCGGAAATAACGGATGTCACATGTCCCAGGAAAACGTGATCAAATTTGGCTTGCATTACACCCTTCGTTTCCTGGCTTGTATAGCGTTAAGAGGTTTCCTGAGCAGGGCTTTTGAAAACAACCAGTAGACGTGTATGGACAGCGACATAATTTCTCCATACCCATAAACTTTGCAATTTTACTATGTTAAGCACCTTCTAAGGACTGGGGCAGCTGTTGGCACGCTGGGTGCATCTGCATATTTTGTTGGTGCCGTACCGTAGCTGGCAGGAATCGGAAGTGCAACTCGTCCAAAGTTTCCATCAGCTGAATCACCGCTATAGTCAAAATACTTGTCTCCTTCCTGAAAAACGTTTGGCCGCTAATTTCATAATCAACATTACATATGCATACCGTGAAGATTATGAAATTAGTCGATACCTAAAAAAAACTTCTGGCCATCACCTCCGCAATCTACGGTTACAAAAGCGCCTAAACATTTTATATCCATCGCAACACTTTTGGCTGAAAAAAAACAACAAACACGACGTACAGTTTGGCATGAATTACAAGATCTTTACCTCGGTTTGTTCTGCTTCTCGCATTTTCAGTTTTTCTAAGAGTTGTTGAGTTTCTTCTGTTTGACTGACAACATCGGGTTGGTGCTGATATGCTTTGGAAACGCGCGATATACGCTGGTGCAATTGGAAGAAGCAGTTTAAACATAGCAATGTAAAAATTATGAGTGGCCATAAATTTGACCCAATACGAGGCAGATGCAGACAGTCATGCGTGATATCATGAACGAACTTGCCAAAGATAAAAACGAGTAAAAGTTTCACGTGAAAGATTGCATCGCCCAAAGTCATAGTTTTTTGTTAATCTTTTCATAAAAATGCAATTCAAATTTCATGTTTATTTCTGCTAAAGCGTCAAACCACAAATTAAAAACCAACCTTTTGAATGCTAAGAACATAAATGAACAATCAGCGTAACTAGATCGGGTGTAAAATAACAAACAGAGAAAGGTGTTTTTTATCTCAGCTGAAAACGGCATCATTAGACAAGGTATAGTCATAGTGTAAATCAATCTCTTTCTTTTAAACATGTATTGGTTAATTATATCAAGGCTTATCAAGTACGTTTAAAGACATGGATCAAAACTTGAAAGTATCAAAGTTTGCTGGCTAATTTACGAAACTCTGAAGGGTAGTGCCGCCAAAGAAAGAGAAGTCTAAGATTGGCTGTTACGTGATACATAATTTACTTAGACTAGAAAGAGGAATGTCACTAAAAACTAACTCCGGATACAGTTAGTAACTCCTCTTATAACGAAGCTTGTTATAATTCCTGAGTGTAAAGCAAACAGAGGCCAGAAAACACGATGCGATTGGATCAATCGTTGCCTTTTTGCTTGAAAAATATCTGAGCTAACTTCAAAAAGGACAAACATGGAAAAAGGAGTTCCATAAAATATTTCGGCTAATCAAAAATCGCACAGGCAGAGGAATATGGCCAATATTATAAGTTTTGTAGATAATTTTAAGTAACCAATGAGAGTATAGCCAAGATTGTCCAAACTTGTATGCTCTTCATTCTTAAATGAACCGTTTTACTCTGTTTACTTTCCATAAGACTCGACCAACGACAGATATATAGGACTGAAAACAGACCGTTTTTCTAAATACGGAACAAATGTACAACAGATATATTCCCAAGTTTTTTCAAAAAGGATTACTTTGTAAGAATAAATCGTTAACAGCTAAGTAAAGTTATCGACAGATGCGAAACAAAGAGCAAAATATATGCCAAGGTACTATTCACCAAATGACAAAACCAAAAACAACACAACTCAACAACAATTTAGAGACCAAAATTTAGCATTGCTGGTAACAGTTTTTCAGGAGACTTTACAGACATTAATTTGAAGGCAAATGAAATCGACTTCTATGACAACACATTTACGCAATTTATTTACTCACCGGAGCAGACGTCATCCACGCAATGGCTTGCCCGTTTGGTCTGGTCAAAATTGTTGTGCATTCTGGACCAGTGCCCCACCTGTCCAGTTGCTTCCACAAGTAGTGGGCAGGAGGGTCGTGCATCGATCCATCCGCACCATAGCTCCATACCTAAGCAACACGGAAAACGAAGTGCGCATGGTCGTCGCAAGCAACGGGCAACCGCGGATATTAAACAACACAGTTCAACACAATACACGACGTTCATGATTCAAAAATCTGGAAAACACTTCCAGTCAAGAGCAAGCATGAAAAAACTGTGATCTGCTTCAAATGTTTTCTCTAATGTGCGCGAATGCGCAGTACCACTAGACCAGTGAAATCTCATTCCCACGCACTTGCAACATTCCAAACATTGGAAAAGCACAAAAGGAGAGCTAAATGAATTAAATGTTTACTTTTTTCGTATATTGAAAAGATGTTATACTTTTTCTAATAATTCACTAAGTTTGTGGATCACTTAGAACGCTGCTATCTCAGCAAAAAGTATTCATGCTCAGTTAAACAAATATTTGCTCAGTGTAAAATTTTCTTAGAGGGCATACTGTCTACTTCTGCAGCAACAATACAAGACTCCTGAACCGCAACGCAGTTAAATAGCTTTGCGAACGCAGTGTAACACTTTTTTACGAATCAGCTCGACAAACGACTGGGGACTGCAAAATAACGCTTACGGTTGCCGTTTGACCAGGCTGCAGCTTGACTCTGGGCGGAAATCGGAAAACAGCAACGGGATGGCCCGCTACGTTTTGCTGCAGTTGGCAGCCTCCGACTTCTTCCGTCTTCGTCGCTGACGTGTTGTGCACTCTCACAAATCGTCCGCTTTCGTCAACTTCCATGATTTTCAGGTTGCCAGTAGCACTGAAAATATTTATGGACGCATAAGAGGATGTCTTTCCTGTATTGACGGTAATGCTTTGTTAAGGTTTGAGACTCAAAAAGCAAGATTTTGTATGAAAAGCTTATAACGAACAATGCAGTCCACTCCCAAGCTTGGAAAAGGCTTCCTGTTTTGCAGGGAACCAACCCGACAGAAAACTTGATATAAACAACGCCACTCACGCACAGCAGCCCCAGTACGTACAGACACATTTCAGTAAGACTACGCAGCAAAATTGCAGCAAATTTGTCATGGTTTTGATTGATTGCACGGTTGCCTTTTTGTTAGCCAAAGCGCGATATCAAGCAAAAATCAGACCACTTTGACTGATGCACTGCAATGGCGGCACACACGGCAAACCTGGCTGTTGAACCGGAGTACCAGAGCTTTCCAGTTTTGCTTGCTTTCACGTCATGTCTAGTAATATAACAGTTTTCAGTGAAAGCGCCGCGATACGCTGCACCGGTGACTTTGTACAAAGGACGCTTTTTCAATGCTAGCGAAGATAGAAAGTGACAACCACGAGAGTGCCGTGGAACCTTATGCCCACCTAGCTGTGGAGTTGACCAGATCTTGATGTGTTGAAGACTTCACTTTGGCTGAATCTACACCGACGCCGCTTTCTGTCACTTTGGTGTACAAGGTATCCTTCCGCAAGTCGTTGAACATGGAATTGAAATAGTCTTTTCCTTGGCCTGCATGTCCGAGCAAAGTCGCATCATGGAAAATCGGCTCTACAATGATGAACACGAAACGCAGAGAAGGCGAGATGTAACAGAAATTACGAGCTTCATGGTTTACTGTACAAAGGTTAAGCAACGAAGCAGGAGCAATATTGACCAACCGCATGTTCACCACAAAATAACCTGCGTCAGCCGGAATATATCTCGCATTTGCTGCAATCAGAGGTCGCTTCGGCAATTTTTCAGGTGGGAGAGATTTGCGAACCGGAAAGTTGGAGTTGTCCACCTGGCCAGCGTTATTGTCGTGGCTCTACGCAAAGAAATGCTCTTAACGTGGACATGACAACAAACAGAGAAAAGCAACAAACACAAGTGCAGTTCAAAGCTTCTGATTGCCAATCCCCAATTACCCAAGCCATTCTGAACGTAAACATTATTGCAACAAAACTCATGTTTTTATTACAACTTGCATTGAACCGGCCTTTCAGCTTAAGCGGTCGGACTTATTAACTATTCATTATTGCATTGCCAGGAACATGGAGGCCAGTCCATGTTAGTCCCAAGAGAGATAAAGTACAGTTTAGACTTCAGCACATAAATGTGCAAAAGGTTTAAAAATAAACACAAGAACGATTTTTCACAATTATTTAAGAACGGCTCCCGCAGGAAGTGAAACTAAGAACAGCGCCTGGAAGTTGTTCGATCCGTTCCACTTTTCACAATCACCTTATGCACTCACCAGAGTCACTGCCGTGTCGAGCTTATAATCGCGCATTCGTCCGCACGACAACCCATAAGGGTCAGCTCCTTCCGTTGAACGAGTGAAGCCGTTCGTCGCAAGGAAGGCGGGATTGGTGTGTTTCGTGTGGGCAAAAGCTTGCGCTGTTGCGCTTTTGCAGTTTTGCGAAAGAAACGACGCAGCCTAACAAAACAAATGCGAATACAATGTCACTTTCGGCGTTGAGAGGTAAAGACGCAGGGTGACACGGAATATAAAAAATACTTTTTCATGCATAGCCACAAGTCCAGACGCGCGTGTAGAATGTCGGACACAAAGCTACAACATTGCCTTTGCGTAGCGATCTGAACCTTCTTTGTACTTCGTAGTGCCTCTTAATTTTTGTTTTCTCTAAAAAATTACTTGCAAAATTAGTTGAAACCTTGATCAAAACAATTTACATGCTTCCTTGAGAATTTCCATCCGATGATTTAGCCATTTACTTCACAACCTGGTGTTAAAATGCCTTCAATTTTCTTTCTACTGGTGGATTACTATTTGATGGTGAGTGAGTGCAGTTGTAGCTGGTGTGTTGTTTCAGTGTTTGTCACCTCCATGTGTTGTCTGCGTTTATCTATAACAACACATGCTTTGTAATGCGCTCTGACTAACCATTTTTGTGTTACTGTGCTACTCCAGTACACTGGTGATATGGACCATGAGTCTACGCAAAAATTAAATTAAAGCGAAAAATTTCGCACACGGTAGGGTGTGCTTAAACACAACACACAGTCGAACCACATTGACTTGCATTTTAACTCAAGGTGATGAAAAAACATTTTTAGCTTCGTTGCGAGGGTTTGTGACAACGGTATATTTTGCATTGACTGGTGAAGACAGCAGTTCAATAGCATTAGGATCGTCTTGGTTGCTTGCAAGCCACCCCAACTTGCGTTATTTCTAAACGTAGAACCAACCTGACAAAGCAAATAACATTCGAAAAAAGAGTCAAAGCATTATATATTGAAGTAAGCACCTGACGGCTTCACTGCATTTGTTTTCACGAAACAGAAAGACACCTCGAGCCCGATTCAGTGACAACTCGCAACAACAAACCTGTGATGTCGTGTTCTGGCCAGCAAAGACGGTAGGCTGCGTCCGGTGCACTTCAAACTGTTTTGATTCAAAGGTTGTTCTGCCGTGATTCAACCGGCTTGCGAGCTCGAATCTGCAAATTTGAAGTAAAAATCACATCGAACCTAAACCCATACTGCTGTCGAAAAAATCAAGCAGATGTAATTACAGTTTAGTATACTACCAGTCAAATAGAATTGACAATGTTAGCTGAAAAATTTAATCGCATTTTGGAAAGAAGCATTAGTTGCATTTAAAACCTCTTGTCTCAGTTAATGCAACTTGTAGTTTCCTCTTAAATGTTTAATAGGGAACTTTGTTGTAGCATATGTTCCATTGATTCGATCACAACTTGAATTTACCTTTTCTCTTCTTCCTCAATCAATGCTTTCAAAGCGTCTATTTCCGCTCGGAGGGGAACATTCGCTTCTTGGGCAGCTGTCAGCTCTTGGATTTTGATCATCAGTAAATCTTGCGTTTCCTACGCGTTACAAAACGCCTCAGAACAAATACAACAAACGATTCAAACCAAAACTTCAAGAGATGCAATCCAAGCCTGAGGCAAGCACCCAATACTGAGTGGTACGTAATGAGTCCCTAAAACGTTTTTGCGGGGCATGCGGATTCATAGTTTACTGTCACTAGAATTTCTATCGATAAAAATGGGGATTCAGTTCGAAAAACAGTAAGTAGTGGCAAAATGAAGCTTGAAAATCATTTGCGCCTTTTACAACACAGTACGCGAATGTATCTGCAAATTTAACTGCTAACTGTGGCAAATTTTGCCGGGGGTTTGCTTTCAACTAGCTACTTTAATCACACAGCACCTGTAGTTTGGACTCCATTTTGTGTAGTTGCATGTCGAATACTTTTCGCTCAGATTCGAGGCTGTTTTGTACAACTTTATAAGCTGATTCAGCCGATGTCAGCTGTTGGAATGCACAATGGCAAGATAAGAGAGAATCACACCCTCAAGAGTGAAGCAGAATGTCTGGTCGCTTTTAGATGCTGCAAATATTGCATACCTTGGATTGAGCTTCTTCAATACGACCTAGTAAGTTGTTCATTTCAATCCGCAGTTTTCCATTTTCCTCTATAGAATCAGTTAAACTTCGAGTATCTGCTTCCAGACGCATTTTGAGCTCTGATATCTGTGGTAATGCCCAAGTAAAACAGGTTTTGGTGTGTATCAAACGCTTTTTCTGTTTATTGTTCTTGTCTGCTCTTTGCCAGATGTTCAGTCAGCAAGGATCCGGCTAGTCGTTGTAAAAATACTGCTGTGGAACGATAAAACCAGCCCAACCAGGTAAGTAACTGCAGTCAACAAAGTCATGTCATATCAAAAGAAGTGATAAAAATTAAGAAAACTTTGCAAGCAGTTTTGAACGTTGGCATACAGCAATCTTTTTTAAGCAGAATACGCCTTATCAGTGGAATTTTTGGTATGTATGTAAACACACGGACCATTAGAAAACTCCATCTAATTCATATTTTGTGTTAGTTTGGAAGTTCACGAGCAGTTTGTCGAAGTAACAAAAATAACGGCCAGGCTGTTAAACTAAAAGATATAGGATCATCGGTTTGTGAGTAAAAAGATTGCACTGCTTCGTTTACTGCAATCGCTTTGTCTGGTAATTTTGTTACAAAGCTTTTCGGCAGTTCCGTTTTGCGTAAACAAAGTTAACCTGAATTTAGCAGCAAAAAAAGAAATGATCTTATGTCTGTGAAACACGGTTCTGCAAAACCTTAAAAGATCTAGGCTAATTGGCGTTTTACGCAATATTATACATCTTCAACTAAATGTGAAAAGACATCAGAACGATCTCATGATGTAATGCAGTTTAAATCCTAAAGAGTGCAAGAATCCATGTGGTTAAAACTGGCGTTAAGGCAATATAAAGTGGTTACCAGCCTTTGTCCCAACAAAATATGCCTAGCCACAAGTCAGGGGATCGATAGGCACTTCTTCAGTTTTGAGATCACAGCAATCCAGCTGTTTTTAAGACTAATAAACAAGCGTGGCAGTACGAGCTACGTTTTAAGTCTTGCTTTGTATCGAAACGTCGAAACAAGTTCGTAAAAACAAAAAACACGAAAAATGTTGCATTAACATCAGGCATGATAAAGGGTCTTTGCAGTAGTTCGCAGTTTATCAAGGCGTTTCTCTCACGCAATGTACGCTAGGTCAGTGCTCTTCAACCTTTTTTGTTACGGTGCACCCTTAAAGATATTTTGACGAACTCATGCACCCTATTGCCTGACACGTCCCCCTTGTCCCCCACCTAATTGCGCCCATGTACCCTGGCCTAAATAAACAAGTACCCTAATTCAGTAACTCAGCTGCATAATTCAATTGATAATGGCTCATTGCCTGTTGCTTATGAATCACAAATAATCATCTAATTATCAATTAGCTTGAAATGGTGTGATGCTTATGCACCACACTTTAGATTGTGCAAAGTCTCGGTTAAATCCTGAAAGTCATTGGTTGGTTAATGGTTCATTTTTGCTAACAGAAAGTTTTTGTAAAAATTATCTGTTTAGTGTGACAAG
>JGI24159J19872_10013414_pt1 | contig 10650 bp, 9 predicted proteins | sample Ectturendosymbi4_FD_19872 | JGI IMG/M metagenome (IMG submission 19872)
GTTAGCTAACAATAGTGTTAAGAATGTGTCTGTAACCCTATGGTTCTGTCTTCAATGCAGTTGCAAACAGTGTCTGTAACACGGTGATTCCGCCGGCTTCAGTGCCTTGTACTACGTTCTGTTTTGTCTGTTTTTATCAACCTGCGTCTGCAGAGTGTGTGTGCTCAAACTATGGACTTCGTGTCTGCTCATAAACAAATAAATTAAATTAAACAAAGCGAAATTCTTTCTGGAGCAAATGTCAACAGTGTAAACAAAGGTGGCGAGGTGCAGTATGGAAGAACTCGACTAAGCGGACGCTCAAATGGGAACAGAAGAAAACTGTAGAGTAAACTCAGACGAACTGCCAAATTTAAGCATATATGTGGACTGTATGTGAAACATGACTAAATGAAACACTTACAGCTTTTTTGTTTATCAGCAGATCCATATACGTAATCTAGTATGCATTCAGAATAAGATTGAACGCGAAAAAGGAAGGTAGGCTACAAGAGACCTAACTGCGTCCTTCAAGTTCTGCCACTATTGCATTTATTGTGCGTAGAAAAGTGACTTTCACACTTCCATTGTGATTTATTAAACAACTAAACACCACTTGGCGTAATCCGGTTTAGCTTTTTTTTCTACAGATTTAACATATCCGTTCCTAAATTTCCGTGTCGGAGTCAGACAGTGAGGTTTCCTGATTAAAGGGGTGAAATGCACTGGGTGAAATCCATTCCTATAGGCGTTATGTGTCGGATAGCGGGTAGTCCGGTTAATCGGAGTTCGGACAAACGAGGTCTGACTCTATACTAATGTAAATATATGCAATATAACTATTTTGGAATTATATGTGCAGAACCCATGGTACTTGAAGATGCATTTTTATGTGAGTTACTCAGAATATTCCGGAGTGTTAACGGAGTCAGAGTTGATGTTTTCAAATTTTTCGGACTCCGAGCAGGAGTCTTTTAAACAAAGACAGGAGTGGAGTCGAAGTCTAAAATTATGTGACTCCGCTCGTTTCTGTTGCTGTCCTCTGTGCGTTGTTTTCACAAGAAATCGGGTTTCCCAGGATGTTTAATCGTGTTGCATGTGTTTAGATAAAACTTAGAAACAAGTTAAAACTTTCCATGATAGTTGCCATTCTGCGAGTAAGATACAACTTAATAACGAGGCAAAACTGTTGTAAATATTTGAAAGTGAAAAACATACCGAAAAACGTCACTGTGTATATGTACCAAGGCGATAATGAAGAACCAGATATGCTTTAGATACTAGCCTACAAAATATTGTAACATTTCATGTATTACTATCATGCTGAGAGATTTTAAGCTTTTTGCAACATACACATAACTTGCAGTGTTTATCATTTTTAACGCATGCATTCAAGCGTTATTCTAGCATTTGTATACGTCTGCTGCGAATATCTACCTGTTTGTAATAATAACGTTCGCCGCACCAGCTCTCATAAGAATATGGGAGCCCGTGAACCTCAAAGTTCAAAATTGAAATGGGAAATTATGTATAAAGTTTTTGTTTTTATAGTTTTGTTTATACAGTCCTGTGCAAATTAATTGAATAAAATTTTTTGCGCAAAGCAGCTAAACTAGCTGAGAGGTATCCTAAAGATATCAGCTGTGAAGACCTTGTGCAGGAAATGATTCATATGACACTGGTTCGCAATGCCAGTTTTGGTAGTATACAGCTGGGTGAATTGGAACTGTTAAATGCAGAGTACAAATTAGTAAGAATATTTTCCAACCTAAGTGTCAGCTTGAGGATATTTCTTACTGAACCAGGCACAGTAGTATTTGCTGTTTAACTGGAAGCAAGGCAAAAACTACAAGGTCTAAGCCCATTTTCAAATTTGTAGCTGTTCCGGGGCAGCTGTGCATGTGTTTCTGTCAAATGCCTGCACAGATTTAATACGCAAATTACAATACGAATAATAATTTAATAAAAAGTCCAAGTACGTACTAAGCGAATTTATATTCAGTGAATAAGGGTCAAAGAACTATTGTCTATGATAAGCTCGAAGTCCTGCTTTCAAATTCAAGAGAACTTAAAGAAATAATCCATTTTCTTTGAAGGTGGTCAAAGACTTCTAAACGATATCGCAATAAATAAAAAATTCTGCTGAATCCCAAACTAGGTACTTTGTTTCTTTGATCGTGTTCATATGAGGGATATTTGAATTTTACAATAATGTACTCAACACCTCAAAATTACTATCAACCACTTTAGATCTTCTGAAGTGTGGCTAGCATTTACAGCAATTGGTTTCGCAAACGTGTTGTCTATCAGTGGCAATTTTATGAAACTGGTCCACGATACAAACGGATACGGCGCCTCACTGAAGCGGCGCACTTATTCCAAACTGCCGTTCCTGTGTAGTCGATGACCTTTTTCTGTTTTCTCTGAATTTTGGCAGCCCTCGTTTCCGCCAGTCCGCACGCTCACACAGAAGACATAGAATACTGTAGGTCCGCTACAGCGTCAATATTCGCTAACCTAAAGAAATATGTTTCCTTGAGAAATGACAACATAATTATTGCAGTGCACATTTACACATATCCTACCCCTTCGAGATCACGGTGATATGATATAAGTGCTGTAGTTCAGACAGCATTGTCATAGAAAGCATTCAACCTCTTCGCAGCAAAAAGCATCACCTGACCTCCCTTTAATACCATTGCACCTTCGCTGTCCACTGCACATTTTGATTGCATTGCATAAAATTGTTTTCGGAATTTGCCTCTACTTTCTGAAGGACTTGGTCCCTACGTTTCTTACTTACTCTTCGCAGTTCGTGGTTAATGTTCAACTTCCCGCTTGCGAAAATCAATTTTTTATAGCTCACTTTTTCGCACAGCTTCCAAGCTGTGGAACTCTCTCTCTAACAAGTTCCAAACCTTTAGTTGCGGGCAGTTCCATTTAAAATTCAACTTCCAACCTGTGGCAACTCACGTATCGTATTGAATTTTTTATACTGTTCCAATCCTTGTGCAACGTTTAGGCTATGCATGATTCGTCTATGTCACAGACGTCTTAAGTTTGATAGTACCAGTAAACAGGCATGGTCGCGTGGTGTAAATATAGCTGTAACCGGCTAAATGGCCTATTTAGCAGAGCACACGCCGTCAAAGCCGATAGACTGGGTTCCCCGTCGCGTAATACCGAAGACTTGAAAAAACGGTACATGCGGCCTGTCCATGAAGCCTCCTGCTCGGCGTTGACGGATGAGGCTGCCATTGACTCGCCACCGGTGCAGCATTCACTGTGAAAGCAACCGCGTGGCCCATGGCGCAAGCAAGCAGAAAGGGCGCCGCAGACCACTCGTGACACTCCGAGGCGAGTACAGAAAACGAGTATAAACGAAACTTTTCGAAAACTGAACTGAACATATCTTTTTGAATGTCACGTAACTCAGCCAACGTCTGATTTCCGACATTTACAAAGTCCTAGTTGAAGACATTTTTTTTCTTCTTCTACTTCAAACATTTGTTTCAATGAAGCTGATTGGGTTGTCTTTGTTTGTCTCCCCAAAGTTGCTCTTGGGCCCTTCTGTTCGTGTTTTTGAGTTGGCGAGCCTCATTTTTGCCCAAATATGTTGCTATCTCAATAGGTATGATTCAGTTTATTTTTTTCTTTCACTTCTTCGTTTAAAATACTTTGTTTAAATAACCTATAAACAGTTAAATAATTAATTGTTTCCCCAGGGGATTAATTATATATATTGTTGTTTTTAGGCGATAATTTCCAAACCACAAACACTAGAAAATCAATAATGGCTCCAAATATGCGGATTTTCGCCTAGTTTCTTAGAAACAAAAGACTCCCTCTTGCGGTTGGGGCCCAGGGGCAGATGGCATAAGCCAAAAAAGCCTAAACCTACACCTAATATGACGTCACCTACAAAAAACTCAAATCCAAAACACCCAATTTTTTCAATCGAAAACACAAATCTTTCCGGATATTTAGTGGGTTTGAACAGCTCTCTAGTTCAGTCTGCTGCGAGTTATGACTTGGGCAAATCCCGGGACTTGAGTGGCTTCATTATATTCACTGTCTTGTGCAGGGTTCCACACGAAACTACCAAAAATCTGTGTGTTGGACTTGACAGGTGACCAGTGGCGTAGCCAGCCCAAAAATTTGTGGGGCTAAAACATCTGGATGGGGGCAAAATGGTTGATTTTAGGCGAATAACACTATTTTTTGGAAAAACGCCTCTCAAAGCACAAAATTACTGTTTTCCAAAAATTTCGGGGGAACATGACCCCTTTGCCCCCCCCTGGCTACGCCTATGCAGGTCACAATGACAAATAAAAACCTGACGACGTTTCGAACCCAACAGCAGAGCTGCACTCACACCCGAAAAATGGCCACAGTGGTGCACCTTACACGAAGTTAGTTGTTTTCTGGTTCAAGCAACGTCTGTGTACATTGGTTGGCAAGAAACACGGGTTTGCTAAAACTGATTAGAGATCCATATAGAGATGGAAAAACTAGCGAACGCAAATATTCACTTGAAAACCAAAAGTGAAGGTTTTAAGCAAAGATCTGTAAAATGATTTCAGTGAATAGATCATGCTTGTGAGACGATTTAGCTTTCTTATCTTTTGACACAGCACTGCGAAACTTTGCCAACAATGGGCATCATGCCTGTCTCCATATACTTTTCATTCAAGCCACACTCCTCCGATGCTCTTATTTAATATGTCAGAATGTTTGAACTGTGAATTGTGTACTTATTGCAAATTCGTTCAAACCAAGATACAATATCAAACCGGAACACACGAATAATTAGGTGATCTGTGTTTGTTATGAAACACCAGAGTTAAACGTGCACCTGTCGCATTTCTCGACATATGAAACGATTTTCTGTAAAAGCTTCTAGGCAGCTGTCTCTCCTGCATCGGGTCATCACACCGGTGTGTTTGGTCCGGTTAAGACTGAAATACATTAAAAGAACTCTTTCAAATTTCTTGATTTTCACGAAAGTTGCGAGACAAAATAGAGCCATAAATTAATTCAACACCCAACAAAATATTTGTGGCTAAAGTATTGTTGATTTTTATGCTTCTTCAATGTTTCAAGGCTAGAACCAAAATGAATTGAGGTAAAACGGTGAAGATCAAAATTTACTGTGAAGATCAACTTTGGACATCCACTGAAAGCATTCACCACGGAGAGAATAAACGTATTCAGCAAGACCTCAAGGGCAATGGCTATCCGCCCGCATTGACGACTCGTTCACCAAGTTTGATCACCACTATAAGAAACTGATAGAGAGCCGATCTTCACTGGTACTACCATACTATCGTGCCTTTGCTTAAAGGACCACAAACTTAAATCGCTTCTAAAACCCTTGCGAACGATTGGCAACGTGCTACGAAATGGGAAGGATCCTATCCACCTTACTGATCGCCAAGACGCAGTATATTCAGCGTACTCTGTGGGACTGTAAGCAGCAGGACTTTGGCGAAACAAAAAGGTCCTCTTAAAGGCAGGCAAAAAGAATACATCAGCTACCGTATATCAAAAATTTTGTCCTGGCAAAAGTGTTTTTGCAAAACATGTTTCAGAGTAAGGTACTGAATGAACTTGTTATTACAATTATATCTATGCCATGTAATCACGCGTGTTCGGTGGTTTCCATCACTTTCCTATTCTCATTGCCATTCGACCTGATCAGGCCCGTAACCAGGTGGCCCCAGGGGTGCAAAGCCCCCCCTAGAAAATTTTCGCCCCTTTGTGGAAAAATGTGTTGGATATAGTTTGAAAATATTGGACATACTTTAAAAAATTGGGGCCCCTCTCAGAAAACTCTTCGCCCCTCCTGGTGTCCCAAGCTGGTTACGGGCCTGATCCTGATGGAAGCATACTGTTAACTGGCTGAAACGGCGTCGTTCATAAATTTTGCAAGAGTTTAGCAAAATATTTAATTAATTTTTCTGAGTAGTTTCCACTGATCCAAACTTTACAAAGAAGAGTGCGTAAGAGATTGGAAATGAAACAAGTTGTCAAAATTTTGAAGATATTCGGCACTTTTCCATAAAATCTTTTCAGTTAAAAATATTGCAGAAAACTACTGTATGAATTGTTTTGCAACAACGCATCCGTTGCCAACGACATTTCTATGGTGCAGAAAGTTGCCAAGAACAATATGTCAAATAGAAAGACAAAAAATTATAAATGCAACATTTTTCGGCTGAAACAGCGAAGTCGCCTAAACAATTCACTAAACGAAAGTTCCGCTTTTGTCTAATCATACCTGCGTTGCCCGGTTAGAAGCAAAGTTTGAAAACGAATTGCTTTTCCAAAAACAAAGAACAGTTGCGAACTTTGCGAAAGTATATTTTGCTCTCAGTCTTTGCGCTACTTACTGTTTGGACAACAAAGAAAACGGACTTTGTAGTCGAGGCATCCTCCCGGGTTCTGTGCGTTGACACATTTGAGTCCACCTTGAGGGCTTACCGAAAGGATCTGACCGGAATCCCAGTGCGGAACGTTGGTGAGGGCAACCTTCGCGTCCACCAGGATTGGGTATCTGCACATTCTACTACCATATTTTATTCTAACATTGAGCGTTGTTTCATCGTCTCCGTTGCCAAGTGGGTTGTCAGCATTAAAGAATTGAGTCCAGAATGCGTTGCGGCAATCTGAAAAAACACTTCCGATTTAAAAGAACAGTTTCAAACGTCGATTGAAATATTTAGAGAAAAGCGGTTGCATCTTTTCGTTTGTATATCAACAAATGGTCGGCATCTTTTGAAGCAAATGAGGGAGTTTGGAATAAGCAAACACTTCATTTTCGTTCAGAGAGCATCACCCGCTATTTAATGTTGACGCAGCCCATTTTGTTGTTTAATTTCAACGTTTGACTCGCCCACAGTTGAATCTTCCCCTAAATTGCGTTTGCGCTAATATTGACAACATACCAAAGCCTAATTTGTAAATACGCACAGTCAGTGAATTTTGGAAAGCTGCACTTCAATCAATGAGTTACACCGACGACGAAAGCACTTGTTTTTTGAACTGTCCATTATAATTTCAGTCATGGTAAATCTTGTTTCGAAATCATGTAAGAATGGTTTGTTTGCTTATTTATATTTAAATGAAACATCGAAGTCATTTAAAATTTTGCAATGATCAACCTAATGCAAATCAGTCTATTAATGAGCAACAAACAAACACAAACTTGATTTACGTGCATGGATCGGCCTGAGACCAAGCGCAGCTTACAAACGCAGCGATTAGAAAATACTTGAAACACATTTTTGTCTTTCCTTCCTTTGATAGCGTTGACTGAAAAATGATGAAAATGTATGTTTTATTATATGTACAAGTAAACAACAATCGCTCCTTTCAATCATTCTACACAAAATTAATTCATCGCCGTTGATGTGCGGTGGTTAGTTAGGTACTCAGTGTTCCGTAAATGACTTATTAGCGAAGCCGCAGTTGCGAACACAAAACTTATGTTTTTATATTAGACTGGCGAATGCATAGATAACGAGGGAACCAATTTAAGGTTCTCGATGCGTTTTGCAGATCCAGTGCGAAGTTGAAGGCATTCCCTAACGCTACATGCAACAAAGTCAGCCTCGGGGTTGATATGGCACTGGTCTTGTTTTCTAACGAAGCTACCTGATATTTTAGTTAGCCAGGTCGAAGCAAGGTTTTCGCAAGGCTCTCATCACTTGAAGTTCCTTGACCGGCTTTTCAGAAGCAAAAACACATTGGCTTACGAGATGTCTGGTCAGAGCTCCAGTTCAACAACGCGGCAGTAAGCACGGTCAGCGCGCACTGCCAACTCGCAACTTTATAAAAAAACGCGGCCAGGTTGCTATAAACACGAGCGTGCAGATGTCGGGAGGATTTTTTCCAGGGATGCCTACAGTGAATTTTTCCAGGGTTGGGGCCAAAAGTGGCGAAATTTTGTTTTACCCATTCGAAACTAAGAAAACAGCCTTTTTTGCTAAATACTTCATATGAAAATGTCAAATTTCAAAATCCATGGGGCCAAGTGGCCCTGCCCCCCTTTCCGACGCCCATGCATACAAGCAAGAGTTGGGAATCAGTCAGAATGAAATCAATTCCGATGCACGAGATGCATTACCTGGCGATGGTATAGCCCTGAACGTGGAACTCAGATTGTGTACAAAATGCAAACAGAAAACCATAAAATTCAAAATTCACGCAATCGTTTCACATACAGCTCCGAAACCACTTAGGCATCAACTACTTCAAAACAGAGAACATAACCGTCTGCACTTGCAGGTTTCAGTGATTGGCAAACGTCATCAGTTGTTTTTTTTAATCGTGACTGCGCTTCATGCTTCTTCAGGACTCGTACATGTTGACTTATATACAAATGCCAGAATTGCAACCAAAACAAAACTCGTGAAAACTTTTAGCAAACTGCACGACTGGGGTTTGATGCCTAGACGAGGGATCTAATGCTACTACGCTGAAAGTGAAACTGACTCGAGTACCAAAATATAGGACAATTTTATATGACGTCACCCGTCTGCGTTTTATTAAGCATGATAAGCGAACACGGTTGTCGACGAAGTAAATAACAGATACCGATTTTGATCCAAATAACACGAGAAGCTGCGCTTGCTAATATCACAAAAATGCATATAGCATAATTCATCAAAACTCACCTTTGCAGTCTGCGATGTGTGCTGTGATCAAAGACGTGGAAGGTGCTGAAAAATGATGAAGTAAACTGTACTTTGAGATCAACCGCCGGCCTTATGTAGAATCGAACCTTTCCGCTGAGGTGCGAAATTTACAAGGAGTTTAAATTTTAGTGCCTGAGGGAATGTTTTGATATCGTCGCTTCGCAATGATTGATGTGATAAGCAGGCAAACCGAGAAACAAGTGGCTACAGGCCGACTGATTTGGCAAAGAGGAACTGAGTTCTTCCACAAGCGTAATGACTGTTCAAACATGTGCCGGTTTTTGGGAAATTTCCCACAAGTTTAAAAAATTGAGAGATGGAAAATTCCTCGTGAGTTAAAAAAATGGACGCAACCACAAAGTGATCAAAGACAGAAATGAAAATTTTTTAACGTCGCCATGATTTACTAGTTACTTTGGCAAAAAGAAGGTAGTCATGAAACTAAGCCAGACAGATATTTGTTGCATCGTTCTCTCCCTTAATTTCCACAAATAGTTTTCTTTTGTGCAGGAAATTAGTTCTTCCTCGTGAATAGATATTTATGTCAAGTGTTAAGATTGGAAAAATGTTGGCTGTGCTGGGTCTACAAGTGAAACACAGGTAAAACAACACCAAAGCAAATGCAGCGAAACTGGAATAAGTTTATGAAATGTATGGGCATAAAGTTTTTGCCAGCTGAAAGTAATCCCAAAAGCTAAATCAAATACGTATTTAGACGTGTGCAAACAAGTAGTCGCTGCCGTTTTGCATTTTACGTCATCTTTAGCTCTGCATGAAAAAAACTAAAATTCCTGCTGAGGTATATCAACGTTTATACAACTAAACATTTTTAGCTGTTTTTATTGCAGTTATTTGTAATTACACAAAAATAACATGTAGCATTTTTATCACGGTCCTCTTGTGAGTAGTTTGTAATGACACTGAAACGCCCAAGAGCAAAGCTTTATCGAAATAGCTGACGGAATATGTCCAAATTTTGTAAATCAATTATGAGACATTCAGGGACGCCGTAAAACAGATGGGCTGGGGCATGAAGAAATTAAAGACACCACTAAATCTTGCTTTGTTTTTCTACTTGTTTTTCCAAGCTACGTTCATGAATCGCATTTTAGTTTAAAGGTTTGCGTTACTTTCTTTCCCACAAATTTCTTTCTCAAACTTCTGCATGTTGTCAGAAATCAACATTACCCATTTCCGCAGCGTTACAAATAAAGCGTAATAGTGAAATAATTCGTTGCATGTATAAAATAACCACAACGGTGGATAGTAGTGATGTGAAAATCGAATCCGGCCTGAGAGTTATTGTGGAAACATGGTGTTTGATCTCGTCGACAGCCTCAAGTTTTGCAATAAACCTTTCACGCGAATATGCGATTCTTTCAAATCTGCGACTTTTCTTTTGTGCTATGGCGAAGTTTTCAGAGTTGTAGGTGTAATGCTTCATTTCTGTTTCATGTGACCACCACAACTGTGAGGTAGTGCGATAGTGGCGCACGATAGAGGCTCAGGCGTAGCTCTTCATGGCGGGCCACCCTTTGTCTCACATGGCTGGAAACACCAAATTCCAATTATTAGAGAATCAGCATATATTTTTCTGTTGAACATCGTGTCACAGCTAGGATTGCATAAGGTACAACGTAGAAATGAAGGCCAAACGTGGCACTTGACAGATTCCTGGTACAACGTAGAAATGAAGGCCAAACGTGGCACTTGACAGATTCCTACAAAGGTGTTTCCATTTCGTATAAGCTGTGCCAGTCACCGTCGTGCTCGTGCCATTTGGTTCGATCTTTTCACATATCACTCCGCCAAGTTAGACTTCGGTACATGAACAGCAAGTTTCGTGTTTCGTCATCTAAAGCCACCAGACCATATGCTCCCTACAGTTGAGTTGATTTTATTTGGCGATAATTAATATTCAGCTAGAAAAAAACACAAATCAGTGCAAGGACGCCAGGGCATAGAAGGAACC
>JGI24159J19872_10013415_pt1 | contig 10650 bp, 8 predicted proteins | sample Ectturendosymbi4_FD_19872 | JGI IMG/M metagenome (IMG submission 19872)
CGACTGTGTTTCTGTTCAGATTCACAACATGTTCAATGTGAGCGACGCGAATTGCGATCATCGAATTCACCGGTTTTTTTTTCGTTCCAGCAGATCATTCGCCGTCGTGTTTAAAAGTGAACACAGTTTTCCAAATTCAAGATATTTCTCTGTAAACAACTGTGAAGGTTGCGTGGAATGTGTACTTGATTAGGCCAAAGGATAGCGTCCGCTTTCGCCTCTTATTCTTTCGGCGCTCATTGTACCACTCTCGTATTAATGGCTCGAGATCGCCCACCTGGTGACAGTTTTACCGCTCATGACAAATTCGCTCTTCTTGAATGTGGGGTCGCTAGCTTCCAATGTGAAAATAACACACGCTTTCTTTTTTCTTCAGCTTTGGTTCGCGTTTTTCAATGGATTTTCAGGTCAAATTCTCTTCGAAAGATGGACGATAGCGTTGTACAACGTGGTACGTTGATTTTTTTTATTGATTGCTGAGACTGCAACATCTGATGCCTTCTCATCAAAAAGCCAGGATAGTATTGCGTTAATTAACTGCCTCCGGCTTCTGTCTGGTTTGCTTCCGTTCCTTCAACGGCTGCTTGGTTAACACGTCTCTTATTCTTAAACGGTCATATATTTTGTGCCATAAAGCGCAAGAGAGCGCAAAAACATATTATTATGCAGTTATGGTTTTTTTTGTCATCCACTTTGCAGCCTCACCGCCATCATTTTTGAAAAATGCAAAAAAGAGATGCGATAAAAGAAAACGTTCAAACCTTGTTTTCCTTGCGTATCGTTTACACGACGCGATTTTTTTGTCATAAAACCCATGTTTCAAGCCAAATTGTATGAAAGTGTCATTTCTAGTTACGGACATTGCATTCCGACTCGGAGAGCCAACTGTATTCTTTCTCTTCCGCAGATGTTCACTCTTCTCCCCCCCTTCACGTTGGGCATCTTCGAGCGAACTTGCAGCAGTCACATCATGCTCAAGTACCCGCAGCTCTACTCGCTCTCGCAAACTGCAGTCAAGTATAACGCGCGCGTCTTCTGGAAAATGTTCCTCAACTCAGTCGTTCATTCGCTGCTGCTTTTCTTCTTGCCCGCTCTGGCGCTTTGGTTCGGTGAGTTGAGGTGTTATTGAACGTGTTGCACCTTTGTCGGAACCAAGTAAAAAACAATATTGAAGAAACGTATGTTAGGAAATAAAACACTGCGGAATTGTAGCAAAGAAAACGTTCACTTTTCGATCGCAGAAACATTACAGCGCATCAAGTTTTAGTGTTCTTGGGGTTATTCGCGATATCCGATGCATTTTGAAAAAGTGTAAGCGTTCAGCGTATGTGAAAAGAAAAATATTGAAAGAGACGGATAGCTTGTTCAACTTCAAAGTCTCTTTGCGTGAAACAAAAACGAAGAAAACACTCGATTTCGAAAAANGATGAATCGTTTAGAAGTTGTTTTTTTACGGTTGACGTCCGAGGAAACGGTGNACGAGTTTCGCTTCCGGGATAAACGCCCGGATTAGTGTGAAGCTTCCAGCTTTATGTTACAGACGTCTCGTTGGCAAGCGGCAAGACGGGAGGCTACCTCTTCATGGGAAATATGGTTTACACGGTGAGAACCGCAGAGCTTGTGTGCTGTCTGGCAGTTTTAATCATAGCTGTGGTTTTGCTTCTGGCAACCTACCAGGGTGCGAAGTTCGAAATTGTCAGATTTAATCGTTGATTGCTGAGGCCACAAGTTGTGTAGTCCTAGCAAACGCAAAGCTGTGCTTTCGGTTAAAATATTAACTTCCTTGTCTCTGCGATCATAGTAGTAGTTTCGTATGCACTAGTAAAAGCAAACGTTGCTTTCTCATTTCAGTACGTCGTTGTGACAGTTTGTTTAAAAGCTGGGCTCGAGTCGGCCACCTGGACCGTGGTGAGTATAATCATAATTCGATGGTGTCCACCTTAAACTGTGTCGCTCTGGTTTATTCACTTCCTTTTTCTACGGTTCGGGCGTGACGTTCCGGTGAAAGCTTCATTTCTGCGACATTGCTCCCGTTGTCTTGCTCGCAATTATTTTAATACTCATGCAGCGCATCGTTCGCAGACTGTGGAGTTCCTTTTCAAAGCATGCTGCTTGCATCCAAATGGTCTGAAGTATTTTTTACATTGGCTTCTGTTTTCGCGCGTATACTGTGTCACGTGAGGGCACTTGTGATATGTCACGTGGAGCGAAAATAAAGGTAAAAAACGATAAGAGACGCCTTTTGTTCCTAGTTTGAAGCAACCCGATTTGGACAGGCAAACATTTAGCAGGAGTTTGGGAAAGTACGCAGTATTCAAGTCAAAATACGGGATTGCATCCGGGGCTTTATCCATCAGTACGCCCGCATTTGTTTCTCAACGATCGTTCCCATCTTATCTCTGCTTTTCACAGTTCACTCACATCGCAGTGTGGGGCAGCATGGTGGTGTGGCTGCTGTTCTTTCTCACTTACTCCCACATCTACCCCACCATCCCCCTCGGCGCCGAAATGCTGGGACAAGCAGACAACGTCTTCTCGTCCGGCATCTTCTGGTTCGGGCTCATGCTGGTGCCGGCCACCGTCCTGTTCCGCGACCTCCTCTGGAAAGTGTAAGAGCTTGCCGGACTGGTGATTTTCGGTCATTCGACGACCGCCGGTCGCTTGCCGCAAAGCAAAGGTGAAACACGGAGTTTTATATTGTGCAGGTGGCGCCGGCGCTTCATGAAGTCGGTCGTGGAAGAGGTGCAGGAAATGGAAATGCAGAGCATCGACCCCAGCAAAACGATCATGGACGCCGCTAGGCAGAGGTATGTTGCCGGGAGTTCTGTTTTAACTTTGATTTCGCTTTCAACTTTCATTTCACGGTAAAAGCAGCTTGTACACGGTTGCCTGCGCCAGTGATGTGCGAAGAGTTGTTATGTTGATTTTGCTTCAGCCAGCCCGGCACCGATTTTGTCACTTGCACTTTTAACGCTTCATTTGCCTTCCCCTTCCTCGTCTGGAACTGGACAACGAGGAATCTCGGCTCGCGACGATCATGTTTGCCTGAACGTGCCTGTATACGCGGGTGCTACGAACGTGCAGTTGTGAAATACGATGACTAGCAACGCAATGTTGTTACGATTTCGTTTCGTTATTTTTTTCGTTCTTGCTCACTTTTCTGCATGNTCTTTAACAGCGTTGACTGAAAGGTCGCAACCGCGGCTTAGAGATCTCGCTANCAAAGGTTAACTGAGCGCCGCGTGTTAGCTTTGAGCACCGGTTGAAATTTGACGTCAAGGAGTTCTTCCAGTCAATGTAGCGGCAGCTGATTGTTTCTTGTCGATCCTTATTCTTGGCAACTGACAGTCAAGGTCCGGTACTCACACGACAAGCGTGTTTCTTTTGTTTAGCAGAAGACCAACGAGTTTTCGCCTCGAAATAATGCAGACGACCAGTGAATGCGCGTCTGGTGAGAACGTCGTTCTTGCAGTGCTCTCGGCCTATTTTCTGTGCCTTAGCGGTTGAGGGATTTTTTTGCTCCCGGCAATACAAGCTGAGGAAAACTTTGGGTGACCTTTTGCTATCGCTGCCATTGTTATGTGGTGAAGGTCGCTTTTCACATAAGATCTGTTCACGCGCGGCAACAGCTGCGAGGTCATTGAAATTGTGACGTTTTTTAGACAAATAACATCGACTACTCTATGATTCCCAGCAGCGGGTAAGTTCGCACGACATAGAAATGGCTCATTTTAGGGTTTCAGTGCAAGGCAAGGGGTAGCGTCGCCCCCCCAAACCTGACAAACCCTACTTTAGAAGCAGCTGCTAACTGTCACACTCGTCAGGCCCGCAACCAGAGGGGGCAATTGCCCTCCCCCTGAAATTTTTAAAAACAAATGTATTTGTTCGGTACAGCAACAAGCTACATCATTTTCCCCCCCGGAAAGTATAAGTTGGTTGCGGCCCTGGCGCTTGTCATCCTGAATTTTCAAGGATTTTGCTTCTTTTTCGCGAAAATCCGCCAATAATCGTTCGCGGTCACTGCTTCACATGCTAACGCTTGTATCAGTTACGTGTTATGGCATGTTAACTTCCACCTTACGTTGGTCAAGTACGTCAAAGGGTTGAAACTAGTATCAAGGAAAGATGTCGGGTGGTTCTAAAAGCAACTTGTCTCCCTTTCAAGTTATTTAATTTCATTGTGTAGTAGACCCACTGGAAAAAACGAAAAAGCGGTGCATGCCTTCCAGAAGAACAAACACTGCATCATATGTTCTGGAAAAGCTCTGTTTATCGCAGTGAGGGCGTGCGGTGCGCCTGACCGTGCACAAAGTCAAAAAAACTTTTGTGCTTTGTAGAACTGGTATAGTTTGCATGGAAAAGTGCATGGCGTTACAACTGGTTGCATGAGTGAAGGGTAAGGTTGCGGTCTCTTTAGCCTGGTCTTGCTTGTACAATTTGAAAGCTTTTCCAATGTTACAGCTGCTGTTGCGCGCGCACAGTTAATTCAATATGGATGAAGTGCTGCCTGCTCGTTTTGGCCAACGGTCCAATAACGAACCTTCAGTGACTTTTCCGCGGCTGGCATATGTATTCGCTACAGCGAATTTATCGAAACGGAAGCTTTGGTGAAATTGGCTGCGCGATTTGGGTGCCTTTTTGATTTTTTTGTCTTGTTTTTTTGTATAGATGCTTCTGCGCGCGTTTTTTATCCGAAATATCTCGTGTTTTTGCACATTGCCGTCTGGCACGCCGCGATGGGCCGTCGTTGGGCGCAGGGGCAGAAATCTCCGTTTTTTCCAATAGTTGCTTTGCGTATTGTTAGCTACCCTTTCTCCCTGTCGGTTAGTAAGGTGGAGTCGTTTGTTTTTGTTTTAGCGAAGACGACTGGATCTCTTGCGAGGACAGCCTCATCTAGGTGAACAGTTGCATGGCAGAGTGTGCAATGCGCTGATTTCGTTTTCCGGTAATTTTTTAATCATGAGGGCTTCGCCGCTGGCACAAATGGGAATCCGCCGTTGAAACTCTTTCATGTCGATTTCAGCAAATCAATCGCGTGTCACGTGCCACTTGGATTCCGTGTCACCACGGGTGGCGGAACAACCATTTTGAAAGCGGGGGGGCACAAGTGCACGTCAAAAAACTATGGAAATTTTTGCGGTTTGAATTGAAAACTGTGACGTCACAAGCATTGAAAATGACGTCATTAAATTTTGTCAGCGTGTTCAAGCAATTTTATGACAATGTTTTATAAGCCCTCAACCACCCCTATCTACACAACACCTACGCTGCACTGACTTGAGAACATAGATGTAATTAGTTGTTCTTAGTCTTACACAAAACTCATTCACAAGTAAGCACACAAACACAAAACATGCACAAAGCCAAGGGAGCGTCCACATCAGTGTTCCCTCTAAGAAAATTTTGCACTGAGCAAATTTTTGTTTTAGTGCGCACGGAATTGCGCAACCATAGACACACAACCAGTGTAGCGTTTTAAGCGATATACTGTATGCACAATATCAAATTTTGAATGTTGCAAGTGCGCGAGAATGAGATTTCACTTCGCAGATGGTCTGGTGGTTCTGCGCAGTTGCGAACCTTAGAGGGAACATCGGTCCACATATTACATCATCAGATAGTGGTGAGAGGGCTTTCAATATGATGATGGGGTAAAAAATAGATATCTAATCTTCTGATGACGGAATATGTGAACGCGCCCTAGTAACAACAGATGTTACAGTGCTACAGTACAAAATTCTTTTCAAAAGTTGATTCCGCGATCATTTTCTTGTAGTAATTCTTGCAGTATTGCTATGAGATCAACCTGATCTATTAACTGTTTGTGAACGTGCAAAAACATCCTGTGGTTCAAGTGCTTTTGGTTAAGTTTGTTTGTCAAGTAGTTCTTCAGCCGTCGAAGGCACGAAAATGACCGCTCTGCTGTAGCATTGACATTGGTACTGTCAAGTTAGGCCCGTCGCGAGCATTTCGCAGCAGGGGTGGCCACAACCCTTAAGCGGGACCACATTTTTAAACACAATATTTGATGTATGCAGCAACCGGTGGCCCAAACATGAAATGGGGGGGCACATATTTTAAATGGGAAGCCGGGCACCACTGCCCCCGCTGACGACGGCTCTGTGTCAAGTACAGCGGTAAAAGTCGTACAGTATTGTAAATTCCCCTAAGAGCATGGGCGTCAGAAACGGGGGCAAGGGGCCTTATCCCCTGGATTTTGAAATTTGACATTCTTCTATTACATTTTTAGCAAAAATGGTCGTTTTTTTAGTTTCTAGAAGAAAAAATGAAATTTCATCACTGTTGGCTCCCCCTGGAAAATTTTTATGGTTAGCTGTGGAAAAACCCGCTAATGCCCCTCCCACCCTGGAAAAAAATCCTTCCGATGCCCATGCCTCAGAGCTTTGCTGACATAACGTACAGCTTCGAAGGCATAAGGTACAGTGGGGGGTCTAGGCCCATGCGGCCCCTCTTCCGCCACCTCTGCGTGTCACACGTCGCATGGAACTGATGTCATGTACCACATAAAACGCGTGTCACAACGACTCACATAAATCACATGCGACTGAGTAGAATGTGCTTACAGAGTTTTTTTCACTTGTGAAGTTTGGTAATGTTGGGAGCAATGTTACAGCCATTGATTTGCATTCGAGCACCCCGTACGTTGCAATTAATCGGGCAAATACTTTGGTCTCGCGTTAGACGACAAAAAGGAAATTAATTACAGAATATTATTATATGGACCACATAAAAGGGTTGTAGGTGTGCAATAAAGAAGGTGGTTTGCATGCGGAGCATATAAAGCAAGCAGCAGCCATCCTTCACTGACTTCACCGGTATCTTGCTGACAATGTATCGTGGCCAGAAAGCAGAACAAATCAGTGCAATGAATCCATTACCTTGCTCGCTTTGCTTGCGATCATAAATTCGGTGACGGTCACTGCGTCCAGCCAGGTGCAGTGCGGCGCAAGTTCTATTTTCCACGTGTTCTGGTGCACATTGTGGTGGCACTGCCCAAAAATATGCGATGTGCACTTGTAAGTTAAAAATGAAACTGCTTGAATAACGGAATTAATTGATTGGCCTCCTCGCAGCAGTCGCCAAATGGCTTGTGTTTGTTCTAATGCGTTTAGAGTCGCTGTCTTTCCGACGTCTGGTTCTAAAACGCTTCATGGCGGTCTTGCGGTTTGCAATGATTTCTGTCTCCTAATTCGTACGAATCGATTTACAGCAAGTGCATTTTATTCCCTGAGACCAAGTGATTGTCTCGAAAACAAATACGCAATTAAAGAAACCAGTTAAGATCTGTTGCGCGAAGCGTTTCATAAACGAAACCTTCATGATCTGCCCGTCACCACCGACTCCACGTTTTGGTCGTTTGGCCATTTTTGCAGCCTGACCGAGAAAGCTCACCTGCTGAAGAACATGTTTGGTATGTCCAGTCGCACCGGCAGCCAGGACGAAGGCGTCGGAGTGAGCGAGATCCGACCGCGGACCGCGTCGGTCATGTCGCAACCGGACTCGAGTCGCGGTTACGCGTTCTCTCAAGAGGAAGGCGGCGTCGTGTCGCAGTCGACACTGATCAGACAATACAACACCAAGGACACGAAGCCGGCTGGAACTTGACCCGCTCGTGCTGCTTGCAGCGCGCGGCGGCGGACTGCTCTCTGCCTCTCTTTCGATATATTTCAATTTACTTTTGACTTCCAGTCAACTGAGTGAGTAGCGCCTAGTGTCATGCTTTTGTTGCTGGGAGTCACATAATGAAAAAATGCTCTTTACGTTTCTGACCATTTTTAAGTTACGTCAAGTGTGTGCGCTTTAATATCCAATGTCATTGTTGTCGCGCTCGAGTTTTCATTCTTTACCGTTCCGTATGCGCGTCGGCTTCATGTTTGCCTGTTACAGTCGTCGCGCGCAGAATCGAATAGTCTCTGATTACTGCGTTCATAATGTTTGGAACAGCCGCAAGTAATTTGCCTTGGCACCTTCGCTCAACTCAGCTCGAATCCATAGCGCGTGTGCTGAGCCAGTACGCAGAAGAATGCGTTTTCAATCAGTGTGCACACGTGCCCGCGAGCGTGCGAAACTGTTGTGTTGCCGGTTTCAAGTCATCCTGATCCCTTTCCCGGACATACTCGTGCACTGCACTTAAACCCTGCGAAGGAGCGGTCACGCGGAAAGGTTCTACGACCAACGATCGGTCCTTATCGTTGTGTATTCTTGCTTGTTGAACGTGATTGTTTTTTCTTCGCCTTTGGTCCGACGTCGTCATGGTAGTAACGTACTGACTGCATGTCTGTAACGAGACGATGACTGTGATCGTTAGTTGGCTCCTGCAGATGAATATCTTGCGGTTGGCGTTCAATGATCAGAGAAGCCATCGGTCGAGTGTGAAGTGTTGAAACTGCCTGGTCCCGGAATGTTGCTACGTTATTGCAATAGCTTCAGTGTGGCACTTTGTGTTGCTAACTATTGGACAGCGTTACAACTGTTTCTTGTGCCCATAACGCCTAAACCCTAAGTTTGTTGGAAACTTGCGGTTTTGAACCAATATTTCCATGCAGCACACAGCGTTTTTTTTTCGCTCCCGTATTTCTGTCACTGGAGAGTACTCTGTACTCTTGTTGTATCGTCTAGATTCATTGGTTGGCACAATGTTACCAAGTCTTGCACGTGGGACCTTGCACTTGCATGCTGATTTTCATGTGATTCGACCGATGTTGCCAGTGCGATCGCACTTTTACTACTGACGCCGCACATGTTGTTTGTTTGATAGTTATTCGACGTCGTCGTAAAGACAAACCGCAGACTAACAAGGCCTTTTATGTTAAACGAAACACCTACGACGAGTTTCTATTCTAAAAAAATGAGACAGCATTTTACGCGTCTTCTTCTCTGCACCAATACTATGACGCAAACTCCAGCGGGTTCTGCCTTCACTAACTAAATAGCTTGGGTCAGATCTTCAACTGGAACGCCGTAACAATTGTGACATGTTAAAGAGTTAAACTCGGCAGTGGCAGAATCCAGCGAGTCTCAATTAGTTTGACGTCATCAACTCGTCAACTCATTTAGTGCAGCAGAGCATCCGTCGCAGACCTGCGCTGTTTTGGCGTCTACCTACCTTTATGCTGATTGTTGCGAAGTTATGCCCAGGACTCGTTTGTGCCGCTTGTTGGCGATTTGTTCCAAGAAAAACGAGTGAAATTTTTACCTTGCAAACACGACAGATGTCCATGAGTGTTGAATGTAGCGTGGCTGAGCGTTCAGTCAGGAGGTGTAAGGAAATTGGTCGTGGTTGAACCGGAGGCGGATCCAACCAGTAAGACTTGTGGGGGCCATTTTAGTAATATTTGGTAGTCAAGTCTCATATCGGCTTCGCTACTGTAAAAACAGAAGAAATGCCTCCTATATTCCGCAACCTGTATTGTAAAGGTAAAACTTGGGTTTGTCGTTGAAACGGCGACGCATCGGAACAGCCTTCGTGAAAAAAGCAAACTCCATGTAATAATTCAGTTAGTACTAAATTAATGTGATGGAACTTATGTGTAACTATGCCTCGTGGATAAGTTTGACGTTATGATATTTAGATTCTTTCCAGAAAGAAAAATGGGTCAGATGCCTAAGGCCAGGGTCGGATTAGCCACTGGGCAAGCCTGGCAAATGCCTGGGGCCTCGCGCTTGAATATCAAAACACCCTTTTACTGGTTTTGCAAGTTCTTAGGCTGTTCACCACGCGTCGAAAATGTTGAGCTGTTTGATTACTGCGTTTAGTATATAGGTTAAGGAAACTGACAACTTTGGCATGTATCGTTTTTGAGTGACTTGAAAGAATTGAACCAAAGAGCACCACACTTTATTGGCCAAGAATTAGCTCGAAAGCAATGCATTCATGGGCATCCGCAGAAATTTTTCCAGCGCGGGGTAACATCAAAATTTTGCTAATCATTTTCAGGTTGCTGACGATGCACTGCAAATGGACGTTCACAAAACTCTTTACTCTTTCTATATCCCATTAGTCTGTGCTGGTGGAACCTCAATTCACAATATTTTGTCTCGAATGTTTTCTACAATTCGGCTATCAGAAATGCTTTTTTTCATAAATTGCCTAATATCCATTTTTTCGAGCACTTTCTACAATTAAGTCATAGTTTAAGAATAATCAACGGCCGGAACAACATGAGCGCTGAAAAAACAAGGAAGTTAGACACTCTCGCAAAACTGTTTCAAGCAATGACAAGTAGAACGAAATGTCGACAAGACTATCAGACAAATCACTAAAGTTAGAACACCACGCAGGCTTAAAGCACTGAGAAGATGAATTAGGAAAACTCTCCACAGCAAAAATATAGCTTTGCAGTTTGCACTTAGTGCTCGCTAGGAAATCAGAACTAAATCTTAACGGTAAAGACGTATTCCCACAAGTCTGCATAGGCGTATTCTAACAAGTCACGTATTTTTATACTGTGTGTAAAGAAGCCTGCATAAGCGTCGTTTGATTAAGCTATTCACTCGGGCACATTGATCACAGTCTCACACTAACAATGGAGTTGTGGAAGCACTGCTACAGATTTACTCATGCTTCTTTTCACACAGTACAAAACTATACGCGGCTTACCGCTATCAGCACTCAGCAGTGTCACTATC
>JGI24159J19872_10013416_pt1 | contig 10650 bp, 5 predicted proteins | sample Ectturendosymbi4_FD_19872 | JGI IMG/M metagenome (IMG submission 19872)
CAATCGCTGATACCTAATATTCAATGTTCTCCCTAAGGTGCGCATGCGCAGTACCACCCAGACCATGCGCATGCGCAGTACCACCCAGACGCATGCGCAGTACCACCAGACCATTTAGGCAGTGAAATATCATTCTCGCGCGCTTGAAACATTCCGAATTTAATATTGCATATATATCGCATAGCCAGTGGTTCCCAACCGGGGTCCATGGACCCCCGGGGTCCACAGAAGGATTTTGGGGGGTCCATGAGTTTTACATGTATATGATAAAAGGAAAATATCGAAATGCCAAACTGCGCGCCGTGTTGGGCTAGCTTGCAAATAGCAAATTGAGCGCAACTCCAGAATCCAGTGTTGCCAGGTCCAAACGGACCAAAAATGACAAATCGCTTGTCAAAATATGCCAAACAGCTACAAAACATGCTAAACAGGCCGAAACAGAGTGATGACTGTTGGTTTTAAAATACCCTGATGAGCAATGACAGAAATGCATATTTGCTATGGAACTAAGCCTGCAATTATTGCATTGAAATTAAAAAGAATTTTTCTTTTCAAAAGAATTTTTATTTTCAAAAGTACCGTCTCCTCATAGAAAATGCTTCTGAAAGGACCTATAAATGTTTGAAACAATACAATACAAGTTATGGACATACAAATATGCAGCATGCCATAGTTTTTCACTACTTTGAATTTGGTACACAAGCGTCTGATCTGTGAGATATGTCACAATTCCAGAAAATATCTACTGCAGAATGCAGTTACAGAAAACGCACAGAAAAAATATTAGGTTTTCCAGGAACAGACGGACAAAATAGGGTACAGTATACCGCTAGTAAAAATATGCCAAAAGCTTCAATAAACAAAAGGCAGGCTGAAAAGAATCAAGACGTTTGAGCTCAAAGGAAACAGATTAAAGAAATTGCCAAACAACGTGTTTTTCAACACCACCATAACCTTATCTTGAGTAGCTTATCTATACGTGGATAATTTCTGACAGAGCACATCTTACATCATCCTGTAGCCCAAACTTGTGAGTCATCTTTCATGTCACATTTTTCGGGGCGTATTCGTTCTTACAAATTGATGTTACTGCTACAATGTCAGGCTACATCTTTCATTTACCCACCTGCTAACTTTATCAGAGAGAGAAAAAAGTGAAATAAGAAAGCAATGGTGATACCTACGAAAGACTTACCAATTGTACAAAAGCTAACAACTACAAGCACTTTGCCTTAAGCAAAACAAAAAGCAAATGGAAGGTGTGTCAAAGCCTTGCAACCACTGTACACTTTGTGAACAAAAACACAACAAATCCATAGTCCCATGTGTTTCACAAATAATGACAAAAAATAAATATTTCCCACTGAACCAAAACCTGACATGTGCTAACTTTGGTATTTATGTAGCGATTTGTTTGACATGCTATCAATAATACAATGGCCAAATAGTTAACACATTTTCCACAGAATGGTCATCGCGTCCAAGTAATTGGAACAAACCAGATATCAGGGATAACTACAACCAAATGGTTGTATCGCAGCACTCTTCAGTATTTCATGACATCATAATTCAGCCACATATTTATGAAACTTTCACTGTTACTTTTATAGAAACACCCAGTTTTCACACTGTGGATACTTGTGAAGAAAAATTGTTTGACAAACGTGATACACACATCAAATATTATTCAAAGCGTGATTCTTCCTCGTGTGAAACACTTGTTCTACTATTTGCGATGTTCATTGATTTTCTTATTCAGGTTTGCCAACTTGTTTTGACTTTTTCTAACACCCACGTAGCAACCAATGTTGAGAATTCCCTTTAAAGTGTTTGACATTGAACTTTGAAGACACTCGAAGCTTGTTGTTCTACATGTAACAAAAGTAAATTAGGTTGAGACAAAGGCAAAGAAATATCTGGGATATTTTTGCACTTTTTAGCCACGTAAGGTTCTTAGCCAAAACCTCCATATGATTTTGCTGACAAATAAGTTAAAATGTTGCCGAATACTGGTGCTAATATGCGCAATTGTCACACGTGAGCTACCCATGCCTAAAGTGGTCATATATTCTTTGGTTACTCGACAGGTATCTACGGGACAAGATAGGCATATATTCGTTTTGTTTTACGGCAGTTACCAAGGCCAAATCCTTTTGTTACACGTCAAGAGAGCAAATTGGCCATTTACTCCCCTCTAACTTGAAAAATACGAAACTTCGGAAAATTTTGATACGACTTCTCAACAGAGCGCATAAAAATGCAGTGACTGAAAAGAATGAGCTTTAAACGTAAATTCCAAGTATATCTGAAAATAAGTTGAAAACTCCTTTTCGCCGATTAAGCCACGTTCCTGAGCAGGGTTTTAACTGGTTTTATTAAGGGGTCCACAGCCTTCAGCCAAATCGTCAAAAGGATCCATGACACTGAAAAGGTTGGGAACCACTGGCATAGCCCTTTTACCACTCAAAACACTTGACTATTTGTGTGGCTACATGGTTGCGCAATTGCATGCTCACTAAAACAAACCTTTGCTCAGTGCAAAATATTTTAGAGGGAACATCATATACTTGCCTCCGCAGCATTCCAATATCCCATCATTCCAGCAGCTCCAACGCAAAAAAGTTCATGTAAGCCTCGCTTGCACTGAGGCGGGCTCACGCTCTGCCTAACTAAATGTTTGCTGCAGTGTGACAGAAGTAAAGCGTTCACCATTAAAGAAAATAAACTTAGGGTAGGCGATTAAACGTGGAGCAAATGTTTTTTATGGCTTCCGCATTGGCCAAGTGGAGGGGACACAATCACGCCAGAAAGAGAGAAAATAATTCATTTTTGATTCTGAAATTGAAAAGCTTTGTGAGCCTTCACATATCTATAAAAAACACTAGTGATAAAAAGTTTTCCACGGTAAATTCGCAATAACATGGCCAGTGCTCTTTGGTTGACATTGTGCTCTTATCTTGAAAACGTTAAAACCTATTAGCACAACATGAGTTAAATCATATCTGAGAAGCCTCGCATACGCATGTGGTTTGTTTGAGATCAATAGTTCAACATTACCTGAAGTAAGTTAGAATCAACAACCTCTGATTCAGGTTGCCTTTGTTTTTAGCATGATTTACTTGAGGGTCGTGATTGTTACTTAATTTTCCCACAGCAAAGATTTCCCCCCTAAGCACTGTGTAATGAATGAAATATTACGACCAAGGCCCGCAAAAGCTCACACATAAGTTGTCAACTGGCCCTACCCACCATCACATTAATTTGCGGCACAAAAATATTTTGGAGGGGATTGCTTGCATGAGCGTCTCATATAATTGACGCAGATGGCAATCGATGGGTGGATCTTAAAACTGCGTCTGTTGTGTCATAAATAGAGCAATTTCAGTCTCAGACAGTCCTACAACGAGGAGGGGTAACCGTGCGATTCCCCTCCCCCCGAAATTTGCAAAACACATTTAGTTGTTAGGTACAGTATCAAGTTACAATCGTTTTGCATCAACAAACCTTCTGCAGTTTCAATGTGTATCAGGAAGTGACCATCAAATCGGACTGATCGTAATACTTTGCTACGATTCAAGTAATCAAATTTAAACTCTTAACCAGCTCCTTGCTGTTCGGATGAAGACTGTAGAAGCATTCGTCAAAAAGTATTCCATGTTTGGTAGTGACTGCAGCTTGTCATATGAGTTTCCCAGAAAATATTTTACCAAACACAGAAAGAATAAAGTTGCTAATCAGAAGCTAATGTTTCGCAACATATTCTGCAAACATACGCTCAAAAAACGCTTAATTTCGAATGAAAAAAATCTGGTTTTAAATAACAGCCCCTGCGAGGTAGATGGAAATTGCGCAAGTTCACATTAATTTATGCTCATGTTGAAACAAACAACTGCGGCGCCAGAAATCGAAATGAAAGCGGTGGTGGAACTGGAATCTAACCTCAGGCGCTTTCCACTCCAACTTGAAGCGCTATCCACTCCAACTTAAAGTCTACGGTCACATGTGTAACTGTCTAAGTAACGTCATAAATGTTTACCATTGTCAGGTGAAGACGAGCACAATCTTGAGCGAGGTCCTGTTGAGGTCACTGTGAGATAAAGAGCTTTTTTCAAAACAAACCAAGAGCGCATTGATCCACCCGCCAAGCATTTCTCCTCAAGCATGACTAAACGAGGTTCCACGCTGAGACGCGTCAGCTAGCAGCGCCGACACAATACGTTCATATAAATATACTTTCAGCAAACTTGAATTTGCAACTTTTTGAAACCAACTGTTGTTCCTTAACATATGTAGTTGAAGGGTGCGGACTGAAAAAGTATGGAACAATAGCAGTTGGACTGTAGCCGTTAAATTTTGGTATCTGAGACGCAATGAAGCAAAATTGCGTGTTCCTAGAAGCCCACAAAAAAATCTGACTTCCAGTGAAAACAAATTGGAGTCCCATGTATATCTGCAACGGTTGGGAGTTAACGACACTATAAGCTTGTCGATCTCTCCAGAGAAGTTACAAGGGAACACGAAATTAATCATTCACAAACGTTATTACCCATTTATAGAGTTTTTAGATAAATCTACATATTTCCACGCTACACCAGTGTTTGACCGCATTTCGCAATTTCCAGGTCTTGACTTATGCTGTGAACCGAAATGATTCTGTGAACTTTACCAATTAGATTTCATCTCTTCTGATGCTAAAATGTCCGATTTCAAATTGCAGAACGCTACATTGACAAGCGTTGAGAAGCCGCAAAAATACCGTTCAGAAAATTTAGCGGTCAAAATCGTAATTTTCCATGCAGCTTGGTCGCCACAAAACTGAAATTTGCTTCACTCGAACTCCGATGAAACTGCCATGGTTGCTCGTGACAGAGCACTTAGTACAGTGTTCAGAAATACCCACGGAGCCAGTTATCATGGGTTCTCTTGGTAAAGTGTGCTTCATAGCGTGTTCGGTTCGCCCACGTTGCATCGCAAATTCAGCTTTATCAGGGGAGTTGTGCCAGAAAAAATATTGGGGACACCAGGCATAGGCGTAATTAATGTGGAACGGGTGCCTTGACCCTCTATGTTGAAGACAAAATTTGTAGCAAACTTACGAAACGAACAAGCTGGTTATTCCCCACATTTCTTGCAAATGTCGACGTGTTTTACGATTCAACGATATTTGGTTTCAGTCGATTTTCTTTTTCTTCCTTTGTTTTTCATTGAAAAATTATATCGTTTTGTCCTAGTTCTAAGTAGGTTTAGGTAAACTATTGTGTATTGACTTGCACATTACTGAGCTCAAGTGTTTGCAGCACAACCTTTGCCCGCATTAAAAATTCTACCTACGCCAGGCATATTTTTTGAAGTGGAAAGCAAAAATAGTCATCGCATTTTGGACAACGCAATGTGAATCTCCGTCCAGTCTGCTTGTTATTTTGGGCATGGAAAACCATTGAAAAATGATTTTTTTGTTCACTGACTAGCGGCAACCCGCGCACTGTCTGGCGGTAACCCCCCTGTAGGCACGACGTCACTGTTGCACGCGAAGCGTCAGGTGCAACTATCAAACTGGCAGCAACATAAGCAACTAAATACACTGATATCCACTTTTCTGAAGCTTATAGAAAATTAAAATACGATAACACTTTTCATTCACTATTACCTGCCACAGGAGGGCGGTCGGGACGAGTAAGGCATACTCTGCTTACTATGCAGTGTTGTCTTGTGTGGTGGGTGACCCTGCCGTTGCTTTCTTCTCATAAATTTATTGCAGCGGAACAAAAGAGCCATGCGTTAGCGATATATCAGGAAGTCGGAATGGTGGTTGAAACGTTTTATGGTTTTCATTGAAAAACGTTTGAAGTTTTGGCAAGACGAAAACAAGTGGAACTGTGCAACTTATTTTCTACGATTGAGAAGCTGCACCCTACGTGCTTTATACGATAATACTGATGGTGCTTTGGTGCCACCGAACAAAAGAAACTGCAGCCCCATGTGCGGGATGTGTTGCTCAGAGTTAATGGTGTTATATGAAATGGAAGCATATCAGATNAAGATCAATCAAGCATCAATCAAGCATCAAGCAGNATCAGATCAAGCGTATGAAGCATATCAGAGCCACTGTAGTTAACATCAATACAGGCGAAACACGTTTTCCCCTTCCCCATGAACCACAAACGTTGGAGAGGGTGGGTCATCTTTCAAAATCGGACGGTGCTCTCGCAGATGAATTTACACAGCACGAGCAATAAAAACAATTAACATTTGATTTTTTTTCTTACTTGCTTCCAGGTTCCGCAGGCCGCGAAGAACCCTGTAGAGAGCCGCAGTTTGCCCAATCCTTTACACAGTACATGGGAATGTTTTTGACATTGTCACCAAACAAAGAAAGTGTTTGGACGCATCGAAAGGTTCAATTCAACAAAGAAACTTCAGAACAAAATTGCAAAGCATCTCCATTTTTAAAAAAATTAATGTCATCGTACGCGTATTTCTCGTGAAGACGACCCCCAATCATGTTGCTGCTGCCGCGTCTTCTTACAATATTATTTCGAAAGAAGCTTTTCTCTCATCACATAACGTACATTTGATGGTTCCTGCGGAGTTTAATCTATCCATACTGATTCCAATTTGGAAAATCTTGGATATAGTATGCAGTAGCCACTGTAAAGGCAAAGATGCAGAAGTTGGAAAAACTTTCTATTTCAATACCAATGGCGCGGTCGCAAAATAAAAAAGAATAATTATTTTTGCATCAACATGAACGATTTTCGAATTCGTATTTTTTCTGGCATTTAATTGTCCTGAAGACATTGTTGCGGAGGGTGACATGACAATCGCACCAAAACTTGTTTGGTCAGGGATGCCATTTCTCTTTTAAACCTTTGGAAGTAAGGAGAAATCTTGAACTTCTTGATCGTTCCAGTTGATTTTCAAATAATCTACTGTGGCGATTCCCAAATCGTAGTTCGTAAGCAGTTCAGTAGTTGTCTCTGCCTTGATTGGGTCGTCTTTCCATCTGTTTTACAGGAAAAGTGCCTCCGCTTTTAGTTGGTTACAAGCTTGTCCTGCCAATGGGCAGTTCGTGAGAAGCGTGCTTTGGTCGGAAGCTGAGAGCTCTGTTTTGTTTCGATTCGCTCCCAACTGAACAAAATTAGCACAGGACTTGATTGTGCATTACTCGGTAAAGGAAGCGATTGACTACGGTGGATATTTTGGCTTGGGCGGCAATCAGCAGCTAGCAGCCGTTGCGCGACTGCAAACCAACAGTCTGCATGTCAAGCTTGCTTTGTCGAAAAACGAAAAATTGCGCGAAATGCGTTCCACGGCTCCAAGCAAAATGAAACAGTTGCCTCTGGGCCATTTGAAAAGTAAAATGTGACTGCCTGCTCAACCACGACGCACACATTAACCTGCGATGCTTTATTTGCAGCACAACACCATTTCACAGTCAGGGCACGCCTGATAAACACTGATCATGCATGAACCGTTGCTGTTGTTCCGTTTGCCTTGTATGGTCTGCGAACCTGTTGAAGGGTTCGCTGTTCCAGCACTATCAAGGCAACAGCTCGCGGAAGCGAAAGTGCACAGGGAACCTTCCTGCTTTTGTCTCAAGTAGCCGAATGCTTGGAGTAAAAGGCGCTCAGGTATCTTTGCATGTCGAAAATAGTTGTGCTCATCTCGAAAATAATTTGTTTCGAAAAAATCTTAACAATTATTGGATAAACGTGGACAAAAGCAGAGTTTCAACTGCTGTCAAGTCAGCAAAGTTTTCTCGGAGAGACGTAGACCATTCTACGTTACCACGGCGAAGGATACAGTGCAAAAATCTTACCAAACATCGAATAGCTTTTTTATCAGCAACTGACAGTCATTTTTTTCAACTGCGAAGCGGCGTTTCAGCTGAAAAATAAAAATTCACAAACTGCTGACAACTGTCTCATGGGCGTCGGAAGGGGAGGGCAGGGAGCCCCCGGAGCCCCTGGAAATTTAACATTTTCCCATCAAATGCTTAGCAGAAAAANGTTGTTTTCTTAGTTTCGAGTGGTTACAGTGAAATTTTGCCACTTTTGGCCCTCCCCTTCAAAATGTTTTGGCTGCCCCCTGGAAAANCCACTATTGTCCCCACCCTGGAAAAAATCTTTCCCAACCCCATGAAGATTTTGGCGAATTACTATCAGTATGCAATCTCCGGAGTNGTTAACGGTGAAAATGTCAGGGATGCCATTTCTCTTTTAAAAGAAAGTGCTTTGAGTTTTAGTAANAACACATTTTTGGTTTGAATGCACGAAAGTGGAAACTACTCGNATTTGGAAAGATCAGTTTTGAAGTACGCTTGTCGGAATTGTAAGATTGATGCATGAATAATTTGCTAAACTACGGAACTTTTTAGCACTTTTTAAATGTCCATAATTGATTGCTTTGTGGTTGTCATGTAAAACACAACAAATCAATGGTGGCATGTGTTTCACAGGGAATGGCTAAAAACTACCCTGTAAATCAGTGGTCTTCAACCTTTTGTACAATCGCCCCCCTACAGGCACTTTGCTTGAAAATCGCCCCCTTCCTATAATTTTTCTGAAAATAGTATTTTGTTTTGAAAATAATTCAGAGCTAATGAAGAATAAACGGGCAATCTAGTTAGCACAGAACAAAACGAATGCAAATGCATTTGTGGAATAAATGTTATTAATTTCCAAAAAAAAACAGCTCATTCCAACTGATGCGAACCTTGCAATGGTGTTTATCTGCAAGCTTTTTCAAAGCAGGTTGCAAGTTGGTCAGTTTGAATGGAGCTTCGCCGATCTTGTTCATGTCAAGGCGATTGCGGTATTTATTACGCGTGTGCAGTACTTGGCAGAAACCTTACTCAGGAACATACGTCATGGGAAAACCCAGTAATATTAGCTTCACTTTTCCCGAAAGTTGAGACGTTCCTGGATGGTGGAGTCGCATTCGCTTGTGCTAGTTAGCTGGCAAAAAGTTATTTCATCCATAACTTTCTACGCAGTGTAACTTTCGGTGTGATCTCCATAACAGAATGACTTCATTGCAAACCTCGAACAACAGGTGGCGAAAAGGATATTTTGGAGTCTTTATTTTAGCCAAGATTGGGTGCTTGGGCTTACTTGCTGGTCCAAGTTACTCCTTTCCCAGCCTACTCTTCTGTTACACTCTGTCATAAGCAGGGATGTAGCGCTAACAAAAACGGTGTGGGAACGCACCCAAAAAAACTAGCCATTTTGAAACAGTTTTGAACTAATCTTAAACCAGAACATGAAAAAGTTGTAGGAACGCCGTTCCCACGCGTTCCCGTCCCACTACACCCCTGGTCATAAGTCAGATGAACACAGTGCAGCTATATCCACAGACGCCAAAACACTCGAAGTGACTGAAAAACACGATAAGCATGTTTTACAACTTACGGCTACCTGTTCCTTGTTTTTCTAGCCGTTAATTTCTACGTAAATTGTCTTGCAATAGTCATATTTCCAGTATTTTTACAACAGAACACCTTTCAGTAGGTCTACGTTGTTTCACTCAAGGTACTAACTAAAGCTTATAAAACACATGATAATGGACTGCCATATTTTTTGCCTGCGAAACAATGGTTTGGCAATGCTTTATCGAAGGCCATGAAGACTTGTTTCAAGGCAATTTTGCCAATAATAACACATAAGGTTGGAGGGATTTGTTACGGTTCACGACGAAAATTAACTGCGCCAAACTTGACGGCAGCTTGCAATTCGCTATCGCCGCGAAAGTCGATGCGATGATTTAGTGGTAGCAATGTTATGATTGTTGGGCCAATTTTACTAACTTCACAGAAGCTGAAGTCTTCCTCTTGAAAACAATGGAGTTTGACCGATTGGGTATTTTCCGATAGCTAGGCCTATATCAGTGTTGATTGCTTTCGACCATTATCGGTATAATACAACTGATTAATGCATACTATATTTATTGAAGTTACAACAACTGATACTGATATACTTTTGCAGGTTTAGTTGCAAATCTGAAATAATAATTGGCTTGTTGCGACTTCCGATGTAGTAATACTGTTGTGCCCATTACTAGAAGATTGCATATTAAGTAGGCTAGGCGTGGGAAGGCAAGAAACGTGGTCTTGCGGTGCAGTACTTTCTTAGTTTGGTAAATGCTCTGTCCATTGTGCGTATAGTGCTTTACCTTTACGATGTTCCCAGGCTTGACTCTACTGTAGCTTTTAATGTCCTTACCAAATATATCATGCTAAGGTTAAATAACCAAATTCTTTAAAAGTTTGAAGTATACGGAATGAATTTGCTTCTGAGTTAACGTCAACACCAAAGACTGAATTATTTTGCAGCTTCAAACGCAGGAAGTTGATAAGCCTAAATAAAGTTAAAATTTGTAAATTTTAAAGTCAAAATTTCACGTTTTTAGGTCAAAAGATCGGTTGCCATATAATCTTTGTGAAAACCGCAATGCTTGACTCCCAACCAGTCACAATGGTCTTGGATAGTTGGTGCAGCGAAGCATTTCACAGAACCATGTTACAGTAGTTTGATTGATGCGTGACCGGTCCGTTATGTTTTATAAGCTTTGTTACGAACCATGGAGTCGAACGTGCATCAAAGGCTTTGATTCCAAAGTAACAAATATTGATTTTTTTGGAATCAATTCAAC
>JGI24159J19872_10013417_pt1 | contig 10650 bp, 4 predicted proteins | sample Ectturendosymbi4_FD_19872 | JGI IMG/M metagenome (IMG submission 19872)
ACCACCATACGCCACTGCTCAATATTAGGCTTTGGTAGGGGGCATCCAATCAAGCAATCGCCCCGGGCATCACCAGACCTCTGCACGCCACTGCTACTCTCCACATGTCAGACAAGCAAGGAACTGACGTAGGGTATTCGAGGAATCTGCCTGCCATGCTGTGCGTTCATAACTCTGCAAGGATTCAGACTGCGCTTATCAACATCCAAGTTTCGAAGTACTGCAGAGGTAAAACAAGAACAGTCGAATCTGCTCGCAAAGCATTTTACTACAGGAAATCGATTTCGCGTCAAGTACGCATTTTCGATCCTGTAATTGTAAGTAAAACCTTACAGGTGAAATGATGAAAAACTAGAGCAATACCTCTACAGTTTCAAACATATTAAAAACGCGGATTTTTTTATAGAATATGTAGACCGTGACTATTACACTTTCCACCACCGAACTAAAAGATTATTATGCTTTTATAACCGAACTAAAAATCTAAGCTATCGCCGGTAGTAGAGCGAACAACTGTATTTGCAAACGCATGCTGCTGTTGACCACTGAAACTAAAGAGAGTCCTTTGTGCCAATTGTGCAAGGAATCTATCGCAAATTTTTGATAGGAAAACGATTTCAGGTAACACTACGCATCGTCAGTCCTTTATTATGTGCTGTAGTAATTTAAACTAATTTTCGAAGAGTCAGCTTTGTCTTGCAGCTAAAACATGGAGTGTCAACGCGTCTGCATGCCTACATGCAACTTCGTTTTCCAAACGTTCTTTGCCTCTTTGCTTACGGCATATTATCTCCCTGCTTTTTAGTGTGAATGTTGCATATTTTAAGATTTCTGAATCTCATTTAAGCTTTTATGCTGGTATTCCTACCATGTTTCACTCTACCAGTCACAAAAACACCATACGTTGGCTGCATGAGGGCCACATTTTTCATATATTTCTCGTTTCACAGCATCTTTTTTACCTAGATTTCCGGTCTCCTTTAGTTGCTCTCTAATTGGCATGCAAGCATTCTGTGATGCAATTTGTTAGCAGATGACAGCCTGTGCCTTTTCACAAACGTATTTTTTGGTACCAGGTTAAACGTTTCTCAAAAAAATAAGTCGACTACAATGAATATACATATTGCCATAGGCGTAGGGATCGAAGCATCTGGGTGATTACAGCATTTTTCCCTAAAAAGTATGTTCTTGACCAAAATGTAGATTTCCAAAAATGTTTGCAATTTGACTTCTGCAAAACTTTCACTCCAATAATTGCGGAAAAGAGTTAAATTTTCGAAGAATTCTGAAAAAGATTACAATTTCGATACAAATTTTTCTAAATGTTTTAAATGATTTTTGCCCGAAAGCAAAGTAGTTGAGGCGTCTACAGCACTTTCAGCATCCCCGCCTCCTACGTCTAAGCATACTGCAAACCTCCGTAAGAGTCGCCACAGAGGCACTTTGCCAAATAATTGGCAATGTGGTAGAACATTTACGAGAGGATGATCGTTTTGAGAGGAACGGTGAAAGCCAATTTCCAGGGAACCTTGGCAAAGGAGCAAATGTCAGACGATTTTTCTCATATGCTTTCCAGTCGGAGGTCGCGATTTTGAGTTGAAGCAGGTCTCCTTTCACAATATATCTGAAACGAAGGAAAGGTCAGCCAACATTTTGAGTCCGGCATTCATATCATCATCAGGAATGTTGTTCGATAAGCGACACTCAGAAATAAGGCGTGCGTGATCAAGCCAGCAGAAGCCTCTTGTTTTCAGATAACTAAGCTAGTAGGGAGCCAGCTACAGACGGTGTGTCGTAAACTAACCATATTTCTGATCTTGTCCTTCCACTTAACGCCGCAAATACTGCGGAGGCAACGCATGTGAAAACTGTTAAGCTTTCTTTCCTGTACATGTACTGTATGTTGGTCAAGCATCAGTGCTGAAAATAAGAGTGGGTAACATGCATGTAGGAAAAACCTATGGTGCCAATGGCCTTCACTTGAGGGCTAGGATTTGGGAAGGTTTGGTTAATGGTTTTCACACCGCGAACGCACCCCTGCTAATCTGCAGTCCTGTAACTATCTTGACAAAACAGTGCAACAAAGAGGCCTGCCTGACTTACTAACTCTGAGCTGCCAGCACGCAGTGAGGTCGAATCTCTTTACTCGGATATGAACACAACACGGCAGACCTATATGTACAACACTGTCTCAAAACAACACACGGACTAAGCACAGACTCTGAAAAGCACAAACACCGGGGAAATACGTCGGAAGACGGTAGAAACACGTAAAAACCGTTAAAAACCGGGGAAACCGTCAAAGCTGGTGAAAACCGGGGAAAACNGTTACCAAATTGTGTCTTCTTCGGCCCTTACAGAACTAACTTTAAAAAACACGCGCGAAAACGTTAGTCCCGACAGCTATNAGTCACACATAGTTCTCTAACCAGGAAGTCCAAAACGGCCACAAGTGGGCCTACGAGGTAAGACAAGTGTGAAAGCCGCTCAAGTTCGCAACATTCGTGTTTTTTAGATGTTACCGTACGCGCGCAATGTGTGATATGGATTGCACCATGCTCTGGAACTGAGTCGGTGCGAACCGCCCACCTGGCAAGCTTGTAAAAACCGGATCCCCACTTAGCTTCCAAAGTATATCGGTATTTCTTATTCTTTCAGTTTTCAGTAGGTTGTTGTTTTTTGCGTTTTTCGGATTGTTTTCTGGTGATTTTGTGTTTTAGTGTAGCCATCCCCATCCGGATTCACTATCATTTCTCAACATTTTTTCTATTGCGCCCCTAAGTTGCGCTCCCTAAGGTGGCCAGTGGGCCTCCGCCTAAGTTTTCATTCCCAGCTGACTCAAGATTCTAGTCACGCCATTATGCATATCAGACACAATATGCATATTATTCCATATGCACTCTCCTTATTCGCTGTTGTACATACTTATGTGTTATTATTGTTATTGTATTGACTATAAACAATCAGCGCTCCAGATTGGGATACCGGAGCAGAATACACTCAACGCTACGACAGAGCTATTCATAACTGCAAAACTACCAGGATGCGTGCTAAAATAGGGGAGAAAGACACACTCACCACTGCGTCAGTGTAGTTCGCAAACGCAAAAACATCAAGTTGAGCAAATGTTTCGTCGAATACGAGCAGTGGAGCAGAGGTATCCGGCAGAGATGAGCGGAGTTACAATTTTTAGATTCCGACTCCGCTCCTGCTTTTTGTTTAAAGACTCCCACTCCGAAAAATTTGAAAACATCAACTCCGACTCTTGTTAACACTCCGAAATTTTCCAAGTAACACATATAAAATATGCATCTTTAGGTACCATGGGTTCTAAATGCAATTATAAAATTTTACCTGTTGAAACACTACTATGAACTTGCAATCATCATTAATCAGATATCTGACAGTTATTGTAATTTAGCTTTAAATTTCAGTTTTTACAAAATGCAGATTTGAAATCTCCAAAGTCAGCAGCTGATCACCAGTTTCGTGAACCCTGAATCCTACTTTAACCATGTGCTCAGACAAAACACTGAAATATAACTGCGTTAAACTAAGCCATTAACATAAACATAAAAGCAAACTATACCGAAATATGTGACAATTAAGATGAACATTACACTTAAGGGTGAAATGCTCGTTGCTGCCAACCAGTGTCACACAATACAGAGACATATGACAATGCTGACCTTGGTCAGAAAACACCTTCAATAAGCTCCACTCTGTTTGACTACAACGGCGTAACTGGAGAAATTTAATGGCTATCCTTTAAAAAATTTGATTGGCTCCTAGCGAGACAGGCCTTTGCGTTGACTCCGGATCCGGCTCCTGCCCTTGATGAAACAAATGCAAACTCTGGCAGGAGTCCACTCCCGCACTTCTGCTCTCCGTGATCATCTCTGGTTTGCGGCTGCAATGGCGTACCCCCAGGTGTACCTGATCCCAGGGGCGTACCGAGGGTAGATGGCGCCCGGGGAAAGAAGCAAGTTTGGCGCCCCCATGTATGTTCGAACCTAAGGTCTTTTGGGAGTAAATGTACTGTATTGAAGAAAGTACATGCGACATTGTTGGGACTTTTCGGCACCTCCCTCAGTGATTCGGCGCCCGGGTCACTACGTCCACCTTGTCCTCACTTGTTACGTCCCTGCCTGATCGAACTTGCTAAACTACACAATAAATGAGGATGCACATGCAATGCGCAAGCAAACTTTCGCTTTTTTGTTATGTGCTTGTTAAATGTACAACTATTGGTGGAACAGAACAGATACGGGCTTGTTTCAGTCGTCATGCTGAGTACGGCTGAACTGTCAGTCAATGACAAAGCTCGAATGTGTCTGAAATATATGGCAGAGATGAACGGATTTAGGTTTTTCAAATCCAAGCCCAATCCAACAATTTCATTTCAAAATCCAATCCAAATCCGACAAACTGACAGTTTCAAAATCAAAATCCTGTTTAAATCCAAAATCCTATCAATCGTGTTTTGCTAATGGCAAAATAGCCCCAGCACTGCCTTTACATCATAAGGCAAAATAGACAATACCAAACAATTACCTCGGAAGCAAACTTATGTTGCAACTTAAACTATAATAGTTCACACTTTAAAGACTTCAAGGTAAGCACTGTTAGCAGCAAATGCAATCAAAAGCTCAGTTATAAAGCGTAAGATATGAAAAATTACCAGGCACATTATACAGCACAAACACTCATTAACACTAGGGTACACATATATAAATAATGATGAACTGTGCCAGAAGTGTTACTCTGATATGGGGCTGGCTATGCCAGTGACGAACATAAAGTTGGATTTGGATTTAAATCCGGCCGCATTTTAGTATTTTGATGGATTTGGATTTTATAATATCTGCTTAACCGGATTTGGATTGGAATTCGGATTTGATAATTTGGTATGAACTTCTTCGTAACTTTCGGTTCAGTTTCGGGACTACAGATTACTGCATTTCATGTGTTAAGTTTGGTTTAGTGGTGTTTCTCATGCACGTCGGGATTGATTGCACATCGTGTTTGTTTAAATCTTGAGCCTTGATTATGGCCAGTGATACAAGTATGCTCTCTTACATGCATCACTTCATCAAATTTACAGAATTGGTGTGGCTTTCATTGATTCAATCCCTTTTCTTCAGGGTTATATTGCTAACAAGAAAGGTATGGGAACGCATCCATAAAATAGCCATTTCGAAACAGCTGCAATTAAAGCAATACGTGAGAAAGATATGGGAACTCCGTTCCCACGCGTTCCCGCCCCACTACACCCCTGCTTTTCTTGACTCAAGATTGTTAGCTTATACGTACAGTAATATCTACAAATGTACCCATATTTTATACCAATCCTACCGTTCGAATATCTCGTCAAGAATAATTTTCCTTGACATCTACTCTCTACTGCAAAGCTTTCGATCGTGTTAATCATACATGTTTAAAAAAATGCAACAGCTCTTTAAATTGCAACAGTTCAGAACTGTTGGATCTCTATTAAAGCTTCTAGCCTCTTATCTTTCCCGTCTTTTCAAAGTCGTTCTCTTAAACCAGACTCTTCTCAAGGGTCTGTTTTAAGCCCTCTGTTGTTTTAATCTATTTACTGTAAATGATATTGCAACCAACATTAAAGCATCTATTGTCCTTTATACTAATGACACTGCTCTGTTTTATCCAGATAAATGTCCTGTTCACTTGAACAGCGTGCTAACTCAAGATCTCTGCACATTTCACAATTGCGCTGAGGTTTGAAATGTTACTTTCAGGTTGAAAACTTCAATTCCCAAAAACCTGCTGTTATGACCATATCTAAGCACAAGAATGATCATCCCCTTCTATAATTTAATAACATGTACCTCTGTGAAACAGATAACATAACATTTAGATTTAATGTTCCACCACAGTCTCTCTTGGCCAAGGCCCCTGAAAGAAATTTTACCAGGGGGGTACGAAGACCGATTCCGGCCTTCCTAGCTTCTGAGGCCCTCGTCAAAACTTAAATAGCTTGTTTGTATAGTAAACAGAATAAAGATAAAACAGCTACCGTGCTAAGATTTAGAAATATATTAATTGTTATACTGGACATTGGCTTATAAATAATTTTGGGCTTGATTGCAGAAACACTTAACGTGCGTACTTTCATTCTCCCTTGCCTCAGTACCTAAGGGGCCCGGGTACGATATACCTCTTGTTCCCCTCTCGTAGGCCCTGTTCTTGGCACACTCACATTAAACATTTACACCTGAAACCTCTAACGGTGTGTTAACTGATCCAAACCTCACAAGCTTACATCCACGTAGAGAAAAATCTTTGCTTCCTTATCTCTCCAAATTAATTTTTGATATAATGCCATGCCCTTTTCCTGCCAGTTTTTCCAGATTGTTCAAAGAATTCGTTCCCTATGCTTTACGTCACACACAAAGTGTTTAAATTCTACTTTTTAAAAAATCGTTGACCTACATAACATTTTTCTCCTTTAGGCTTCCAGCTTGTGGAATGCTCTCCCACTCGTAATCAAATCTTCAGCCAGCCACTCCATTTTCATGAATCGCCTAAATGTCCTTTAGCACTTGTTAAGAGTTGGGTTTTCTCGAACTTTCCTTGTGCAAGTTTGGCACAAATGCCGCAGCGCTGATTCGTGATTCGTTATGCGACTGCTGTACCTCTTTTTCGATCGCTAAATACCAGTGTTTTTTCAAGGTTTTTGAAAGGGTGTCGTGGTGGAGCTTTAGGGTGTCAACACCATTTTCCCTTCTATGTCTGATACTTTTAACTCATTTTCACGAAAGCGCAAGTTTCCGTCCAAGTATGCTTAATCGTTTGAATACGACATTCACTTTTGGCAAACAAACAAACAAACGACAATTTCATAAACAGGAAGGTTCAATGTGGGCCTGCACACTCATTCATTTACTCATTTTCGCGCCCGCTATTCCTTTCGGGAGAGACGTGGGGGCTGCAGCCCTAGGAGGATCCAAAATACCTCGCGATCAACAGAAATCTCAGATAGTTCTGCTGGCTCCACACCAAGACGGGACCAAGCAAGGTCGGAGATGTAGTTACGCCACCTGGTCCTTGGACAAACTTTGGACCGCTTTCCCGTGGGTGGAAACTGTAGCCTGCAGGACTTAGTTCGCCATTCTTTCCTGGGACATTTTGGACACATGGCCTAATTAACATAGCTGGGATCTATCGATTCGGGGAAGTGGCTTGACATGCTGGGTTTTACGGATTTCAGACCTGTGGTCTTTGTCACGAAGTGTCACACCGAGAACTCTTCGCAAATATCCGATCTCTGCCGTTTATTCTTCCCCTAAGATTCATGACCGCAGGTGAAGATCGGAAGAAAGACATTTAAAAACTGAAAAGTTTGCCTTGTTTGAAAGCCCCTGGTTTGTCACCACGCAGCAATAAAGCTCACGCAAAACTGCGTTTGCTTTACCAATCCGTGTGTCAACCTCTTAGTTCCGACTTTCGTCACTCGTGAATACCATCCCCAGGTACTTGAACGTCTCCTCCTGCTGCAGTGTATTTGTGCTCATTTGCAAGAAACACTGCCTTGGGCGTCTGCCCAGGAAACACTGCCTTAGCGAGACATATGACCTCAATCTTTTAGAGTTGGTTTTCGTTCCTTCTTGGTCGCACGCAGCCGAAAACCGATCAAATGTGAGCTGAAGACCCTGTTTCGAAGATCCACGCATGTAGCATCAATTCGTCCGCAAAAAGCAAATGGTTCATCCTGCAGTTCCCAACAGTGACACCCTTGTCGACGCCAATTCATATAGACCAGGGCTCTTCAAATTTTTGAGGAGTGGACCACATAAGCTATTGCACAACAGTTCAAAGGCCAGACATCTTGCGTAATGTGATTTTTTTGGGATATGTTACATTCTACCAAATCAACACATTTTTCGTAAAGGTGTTATTTCTTCATTCGTGGCAAAATGTGTTTTGCGGCCGGGTGAAATGGCTTCGTAGTCGAATTTGGCCCCCGGGCCGTAGTGTGCAGAATCCTGATATAGACTGTGAAGAGGAGTGATGACAGCACAGACCACTGTCGGAGTCCAACACCAACGCTGAACGGTTGTACTTTAACTCCGTCGACAGGGATACAATCTTCTAAACAGGAATACAGTTTCTTGACGGCCAGCAATAGGCACCCTTCAACACCGTACTCCCACAACATCACCCAAAGCTTTTCACGGGGAACCCGGCCATATACTTTCCCGAGGTCGACAAAACATGTGTATAAGTCTTTGGCATGTTCCCAGGATTTCTTGAAAATTTGCTGGAGAGTAGAAATTTCTTCTGTAGTGCTACAGCCGCGACAAAAACCACACTGGGTATAATCCAGCTTTGGTTCAATTATTTTCGCGGCATCGTAGCATACACTCTTCTTGGGAGGTTTAGCAAAGAGATGCCGCGGTAGTTGGTTCATTCACTCCTGTCCCACGTTTGTGTATGAAGACGATCAGTTAGCTAATCTTTCCAAAACGCCATGCCACTTGACACACATGAGTCAGCCAAATCACCCAGCTTTCCAAGCTCCCCTAATTCACTACCAAACTGTTCACAATCAGCTTTAAACTCGGACTCAGCAGCGGCGCCATAGAGCTTATTGATGCACAGTTCTACGGAAGCTTTCACCTGTGCAAACTGCAAAGTCAAAACATCCCGCCTGAAAAACTTTGCTCAGTTCTGTCAGGTGAGGTGCCAATGTTGACAAAAGGAAAGCATCATGTTGAAGTTTTTTGTTTTTATAAGTCGCGGTGAAACAACGCACATTGCATCATTTTCATTTCCAGACAGCTGCTTCAGTGCAGCCCAAATAGCCAAAATCTCACTCATAGCTCCCACTGTTGCCTCACTCGACAACCACCTTGTTTTGCATGCGCGCTGCAACTGCCGACCTTTTCTCTTCATTGTAGTCTGATGCATCGCCAGGCAAGCCGATCAAAACGGTGAAACAGTAAAACAGTTCCACAATTGCATTAAAAGTGCTTTCGCAATTTCGTATCCCACACTGTACAAATCTGCGGCAGTATAGTAAGAGGCTGAAGCGGTGCGCATGACTATGCACAGATGCCAAACTTACAATTTTCGCTTCTACCTTCTGCGCCAGAAAATTGTGTCGGCCTATAACATTGCAGCCGTCTGTTGCAATAGCCACGTGCAGGAAAACATGCTTATCTCAAATCGTTTTACCTCGATACAAAGCAAAACCATATCTGGCTTTCAGAATTTAGGGTGTCATTGCAAACTTTAAGGGTGTCATTTTGACATCCAAAAACGGCTTAAAAACACTGTTGGTGACGACATTTCGTGTCTGTGATAATTCAGCATTGGTGCACGAAACATCGAAGCATCACGGCTCCACTGTGTGGTCGAACGAATAGATAAGCGTTGCTTATTTGTGCTCGTTCTTGTCGATTGGTGCCCAGCACCGAAACGGGCATCAACCTTGCTAAGACATTCTCCTCACCTTTGCAAACATGTTGCGGTCGTCTCCGGGTTCTACCGCTCTTTACAAACTGTAACCGCTTGCCATTGTGAAGTTCAGGCCATGAATACATTTGTTAACAGGAGGTGCGTTGTGCCAATTGCTGCCATTTTAAACCAAACTTTTTTCTTGGTGAATTTTGTTTCGTGCGTTGCGCCCACTCTGTTTTTCTCTATGCTCTGCCTGTTGTGGAAGCGTGGCTGAGACTGGCGTTCCAAACCACTTTTAAGTAGCATTCCGCAAATGATGTAAAATTTTCTGTGGCGGTTACGCGCAGTACATGCAAAGCTGCTTGAATTTTTCTGAGTGTTTAAGTTAAGCAAGAAAAACCTGCGCGCAAGGTTGTCGCAAATCCAGTCATGGACTGGATTCCGTGCACCTCAGGGAAATCGAAATACAGCTTTTGTTTCTCCGCAGAACAAATGTCATAGTTTTGTTTTGAAGTCGTCCGGACACGTTCCGTTTGACTGTTGCGTTAAGAGGCCTGTGGTAATTGAATGCAGTCCGGTGGAGTTTTCTGTTCTGCTAAGTCAATTCGGTCATTATGACCGAAAATGTAGGTTAGGCGAATTTTAATGTTGTTACTGGACAAATGACCGAAATGTCTCAGCGAAAAAAAATCAGCATCGCGCAACCGTTGACATCAGAAACTGCTGAAAGACAACAACGCCAGCGTATTACCGTGTCATGACGTTGGACCAAAGCGCCGCGACTCACTACGCGCTAAGACGTGATTCGACGTTTTCTAACGGTCTTTCCCAGCTACATGACGATGCGATCTTGACGTGCGACACTCGATTTAATTGCATCGTTTCGGCGATTTAGATTTCAATCTTGCAGACTCATTATAGCAATTGCTTGGAACCACAGTACAGTAGAACTTGTCTAATTCGTCATCGTTTAATTCGTCAATTCGCTTAATTCGTTACTTCTTCAATCTTTTGTGTACATTTCTGTTCGCCTAATTCGTCAATTTGCTCAATTCGTCACCTCTTTCTATCCCTTAGAAGCGTTTTGTTCGGCTAACACGTCATTTCCAGTCTCGCTTTTGATGTCTAAGCAGCTAGTACGCATGGGAATTCAAACAAATTAAGGATCTTTATCTGAGAATTGTTGCACCTCGCAATTTGTTTATCGAATTTATACATGAGGTG
>JGI24159J19872_10013418_pt1 | contig 10649 bp, 8 predicted proteins | sample Ectturendosymbi4_FD_19872 | JGI IMG/M metagenome (IMG submission 19872)
GTGATCATGGCATGTGAACTCTATTGTTGCTTGCTGCCACAGTGCGAAGCTTTGCGCACATGCCACTCGGGATTTCCGATCGCAACACCGTCAATAGTGGTCTGAGTCGTCGGTAATCTATATGTTGCGTGAGATCTTGTTTGTTATGTTTTGCAGACATGCTTGCGTGTATTACCTGGAATGCGACGTGGGCCAAACGGAATTTACGCCGTCAGGCCAGATATCCATTAATCGCATCAATAACACAGACCCATTAATAAGTCCGCCATTCTGTCATCAGAGAGATCCGATTTTATCTTGTTATTATGGCAACAACACTCCGGCGGGTGGGAAATTAGAATAAGTGGATTGCTTTTTACATTGTATATATAAGCATTGTAATGCAAACAAGTCACTTCATTCCTGCTGGTTTCGATCGACAACTTCGTACGCCACCTGCTACTGTTGATGTGACCGGTCTTACTTCGAGACATTGCTCGAAATATGAGCCATGTTATTTTTATGCACAAAACGTACGGCAATGATTTGATGACAGAGACTGATTTTGGGCTACGGTCTCTTAATAACTCTAAAAGGTGAAATCCACGGGACGGACTTTTGTTTCGGCACGTTTTCAATCAAACGAACCGAGTTGCACAATTCGTGCATTGTCACCTTTGCAATCGCCGAACTTACGCACTTTGTGAAAGTCAGTCATCGAAACGATTTCAAATCATGAAAAGCCACAGTGTAATTAAAATATAACCGATGCAAAACAAAATGATTCGCGGTATTCCTGACAAATCCTGTTAGCTTTTCTGAGCAGACAGACAACTGTGAACAAGTAAGACGAATTCAGTCATTCAGCCGTGGTATTTGTTTTACGGGTTGAAACGTCACGGTAAGTAAACCCTTTTATGAATAACCACATTGTGGCGCTATTCCAAAATAGAGATATTATCAACATCTGTCCAATCTAATTCTAAAACAATGAATAAGCTCCGATACTCTCAACAGCAGTGTAGTACTAGAAAAAAATATTTAAAAAACTTTGAGACTGAACGTTCTGTTGTGCCACGGGTTGTTCGCCATCATATGTGCAGCATACCGAAAAGTACCCATTTCAAAAAACGCCCGACTGTTCTCTGTAGAACCGCTATGTCCAACCCGCGGGCGGCATGCGGCCCAGTCAAAGGTTTTGTGGGACCCAGTTTAGGTTTTCGCTGTAGTACTGTATAAGTAGCCTACATACAGACATTCTGACCTTATTGTGATAATAATCTTAAATCTGACATGTTTAATGCAGGTGGTCCTCAGTGCCACTTTATTACGTCCATACTGCGCACAGGTAGATTTCGACGTGTCCACTGACACCTTTGTACAAAACTTTCTACTAGTTTTCTGATATCAAACCTTGTTCCATTGGCACTAAACTTGCGTATGAAATCGCACTTACGGAGTGAATAAAGGAGTCAAACAGTCGTGACCATGGCAGTTAGGATTCAAACATTTTCAGTACATTAGCTTAAAATAAATTCAGTTTGCTAAGATTAAAGCAAATCATTCAATCTGCGGCCCTCAGTAATGCATTCAATGTGCGGCCCTGGTTACGATAGTGACATAATTTTTGGTTCAGAAAGCAATTTTGGTTGGGCATAGCTGCTCTAGAAAAATCAAAATTTTGCGTTTCTCTAAACTGAGGTTTTACTTGCATTTGCAACGAGGTTATCGTCACAAGACCACCTAGCTTTTTCTTGCTGCAGGAGACCCAGACCGCTATATTGAGTGCATACAGTTCGTAATTTCCAACCTCTATTCTGCTTTGAACGGTTGCATCGGAGCACCGCTCGTTGTGAACACAATGGGATGGAATCGAGCTTTGGGCCTGCAACTACTTATTGATATCATTAGGCTCGTAAGTTTGCATGGCTTCTATTTATGACTCATAGCACCATAGACTTGTCGTTTCACTTACCTTCACCGTATGTGAGGTAATAAAATGTGCTGCACATATTCAGAATGGTTCCCTATCTCTTTTTTGTAGAATTTATTCCACTTTTTGTCCTTTCAGACAGCATTTCTGACGCTCAGTGTGTTGTACGTATACCACAACAAACAGAAAACCCAATTTGCGATTGCGTAAGCTGCCAAATCAATGCACGAAGATGTTGTTCCAGTCCTTGATTGGCACACTTCATTTTCAGGTGAACCCAACGCATATAGTGCAGCTCTTCACTGAAAAGGAATCGAAGAACACCATACCGTTAACAAATGCAAACGTCGCCGTCGCTAACGGCTGGCTCACCAGTCCGCAGCAGCAAGGCGCAGAGGACCGGTTCGATCATATTTCGCTCAACGTGACGCATGCAGCTCCCACCGTGTAAGCGTTTGCGTCACTGCAGGTTTTGTGGAGTTGCGTGGCGTCGTGTGTTGCAGCAGCTCTTCTTTGCATTCAGAGTAAAGTACATGGCTCCAGATATGAGGAACCTTAGCCTTCTGGCGTATTTATCCTCGATGGTGGAGCGTTGTCAGGAGAGAAGCAACGCAGTCAGTGCTACGGAGCTGGATCGTGTGTCGTATGTTCAACAAAACATAAATTTTGTGTGTTTTTTCATTTCGCTGACAAACTGAATTTTGTTTATTACTTGCCAAGCGATCGCGCCAGAAAGTGAATGAAGACAAGATGCGGGTTTTTGTTTTCCGTGTACTCTCCTTTAAAAGCACGGGTAAATTTGCGCTTGGAAATTTCTTTGGAAGTATGACGTTATTGGGACCTGTGAAGTGAAGAAGATACAAATTTACTCCTTTTTTTAAAGAAAAGCTCAAAAAGACTCATCTCATGATGTTTTCATTGACACTCTAGCGCAGTAATTCTCAAACTTTTCGCTGAAGGGGCCAAATCCAGACTTACGACTTCGTTAAAGGGCCGCGCCCGCAGTAACGAAATTGTAGCACAAGTCAGTTTTGATTTGTCGCAAAACGAAGTATGTCACGCAAAACATTAAAGGTTTTGTTGAAATACTGCTGAGGGCCACACAAGGGGTGCTTGGGCGCCGTATGCGGCTCTTAAAACAGTGGTTGAGAACCACTGCTCGACGCAATCAGGCGGTGAGTTTTGGTTGAAAATTTCCTCAGGTGCCACTTAGCGTCCATAAAGCTTAGAAAGCAGTAGACAGTGTTTACGATCAGTGGAGGTTTTTCCGATTGCGTCATCATTTGGCACTTGCTTCTTAATAGCTGTTATTGAAAACTAATTTGGATAAACAGCCTTAATGTTAGGAAAGTCGAACGGTTCTTCGCTTATGCAGTGCACTGTGGTCTCGCTTTACTGATGATCTTTTTCCACTATTTTATTATCATTTGCGTATGGGTTCTGCGTCTTTTTTTTATCAAACTAACAACATTATAATGAAAATCACGGCCAGTGAGAACGTTTTGATTTCTCTTCGTTGCAGAACATCGTTAACGAGATCCCTGCAGGCGATAAAACCGTACGCCGTGCAAACGGAAAAGATTGTTATATGCAATGCTTCCGATAATCCCGTAAAGTTAAAGCATGTGTACTTGCTGCTGAATGCGTCTATGGTTGGTCTTTGCACTCTGGAAGCGGAGGTCTTTCGCACCTTGAAGGTACCGTTTGCAAATTCCGTTCTTTTGAGTTGGTAAAGGTAACTTCGCTGTCTGACAACGTTTTCTGCAGGAGAAGGAGAAAATGCAGGACGACTTTATTCACCCGGCACAAGCTTGCACCTGTCTTGGTTTAGGGCTTGTTCGGGGGGTGCAGCCGGACACGGGCACGTTGTTTGTGTTGAGCCATCTTCCTCCCCACGCCATCAGCCGCGTCAACTGTCTCATTGGTGGAACGTCTGTATTGCCAGAGTCAATACTGCTGCAACAACATGCGGTTGGTGATCCTTTGTCTTTCTTGAAATTTATATTGTGGTTTTGTTATCGAAACAACTGATTGTTTTCGAAACAGTAGTTTTGGCAACTATTGGCGTGCCGAGGTAAAACTACCCGAGGCAATCGACGCTTTTGGCATTCACGTGTGTCAGCGACAAGCCACAAGCAATCGCAGTTTAGAAATCGGAACGTCCTTATTCACATTGCATTGCTACTTGTAATCAGTCTTTCTTCTGAGCTCCGCCAGCAACCGGTATTGATAGCATCGCCCTTTTCGGTACAAGTTATTTCAGGAATTAGTACCACAGGTTTTTCAACTCTGAATGCTGTGTTGGCATTGCAGAACAAGAACAATATTGCTAGATAAATATTCTATACAGCGGGAATTAACTTGTATTTCTTGTACACTAAAGGCAATACTGTCTACCGTCCTAATGCTCGGCCTATTAACAAAAAGTTCCTACCGAAAAACACAGCAGGACTTTCATTTGCTGGTTTACGTGAAGTCCGCAGCGGTTGTCAAATGTCTTGGACGCGCTGCCCAACATCATCAAACACTTCTGACATTTGAGAGTGGAGGAATGCTGACATGTTAAAGCTTTTCGTTGCAACCAATAATGGCACGCATTGGAAAAGCCGTCACCCCACCATCTTTCGTTATTGGTAATGTAGCCATGTCGCTAAAATTACGGGAAGTTACAGAAGCGTTGCTTCTGTAACGAACTACGATTATTTGGTTTAGTTATTTGTTGTCCCAGTCTTAAGTTTTGTTCGGTCATAGACCGAATTTTTTTTAAATGGCCGGAAAAAATAAAGTCAATTCGGTCATAATGTCGGATAATATAGACCAGTCAATACTGTTACGGAAAGTTCTTATACAATCATGGTACAAATGACCGAAATGTCTCAGCGAAAAAAGCATGGTTCCAGTGCAACTGATAACTCGACCTTTACAAGATAATGGCATTTCAGCAAAAACTGCTAGATTTTGTCCATAGTAGTTAGTATACAGTAGACGTTCCTGCTAATCCGCGTTTGATCTAAACGTGGAGTCAACAAAGGCAATGAGTGCGAAGGTTTTCTTGTAGCGTTTGTTTGGCCGTGAACACTTCGACGAAAACACAAACAGGTTATGGACCTGTCAGAGGAGGATGCCTCTTGCTCGGTTATTGCAACGAGACGCGGGCAGTGGTGCTCGCGACGACTATTTGTGGTGTGTAGAGGGCGATTCAACGAAGTAAAAAATATGCTGTCGGCAAGAAAAGGAATTTTTTATTTATTTAATGTTTTGAAACAGACACGAAGTCCATAGAGTACAAGCACACACTGTCTGCACAACACAGATTGATAAAACAGAACAACAGAACGTTTTATAACGGCGTTGGGGGCAGAACCACGGAGCCACAGACACTTTCTTAACACTACTTAACACTATTGTTCGTTAACCCGTAACACCTGGTACAACACTATCCNGAGTAGNACACTGAGTNCAACCCTGGTNAAGGNCAGGTGAAGTACGAACGTGTTGTGGCATGCACACGCCCTCAGACACTACAACGTCCGGGCACTCAGTCACAAAGTAAAATACGGTTGTAGTGTTCAAAGAATAAGGACGAATATAAACAATCTGACTGCATTTTTATGGAAGCGACACGTAAATCAGTTGAATCATCGCGTGTTTGCTGTTTTCATGTTTCGATGCCCGGGATATCGCACAATCTCGGTACGCCGCTGTTGTTGTTAGCTGCCACAGAAAAACCTTAAAAGCAAATAAAGCTTGCTTTTATAGCTCCGTTCGGAATTTGTCTCTTTTGGTAACCAGTAGTTATACAAACATAACATGTTGCATTTGTTATTTGCGAAAGCTTGTTTCACCTTTGTCTGTTGTATTCTGTGTAAAAAAACGATTGCAGGAAGATAGGATGGTTAAAAATATAATGGAGTGGGTTTTGTAGTAGTAAGAAAAATCATTTTGAACAAAAACTCGGTGCCGGGCACCATAGTGGCAACGTGTAGTAGCAGGTCACAAGTTTTTAGAATGTAATTATTAGTTGGTTCTGTCCAATAGTCAGTTTTATACTGTTTTGGTAATACCTGCCTTTTCCACACATGTGAAAGTTGAAATGTCACTCGGTTAATCTTACTTTGTAAACAAGTTTTTACTGTTTGCCGTTTTCAATTTAGCAGTTCGTAATTTCTAGCTGCAGTTCCAACGAGCTCATTAGCAGATAACCAACCAACCTGCATCTATAACTTTTTCTTCGTGAGATTTAGTGGTGGCTGTTCAGCGTTAACCCTGACACGAAATTGTCCCTGAATTGCTTGCAAATTATCTCTTTATGTAAGGTTATGCGTGGTGCTGAATTTTGAATTGAAATTCATTCCCTATTTAGTATGTATGTCTGGTATGCCTTTTTCCAGTAGCTNGGTATGTTTTAGTAAACGTGGAAAACGCTTTGCAGACATCTCACGATATGACTAAACGGACTGCAAACCTAAATGAAGCATAAAACACAACATTTAGTTAACGGCAAACCTTAATTGTTTTTTTCATTTTTCTTGTTTTGTTTCAGGAGAGTCGCGAATCTCTCTATGTCAGCAACTCTTTCTCCTACGATGTTGTCGGTTCAGGAATGTTTCGAGTTCATAGAAAATTTTCCAAGTTTCCATCTGGAAAATAGCACTTAATAAAATCAGTTGCGTTGCGTGTTCTCGTCATTTGTTTTCCTCATTGACAACACAGAATTTCCAAAATGGTTATTTTGATGCTGCGTATATTGCTGCTCCGTGAAAGTGTGAGATGATAGAAAATTCTCTTGTGAAATTTTTGTTGATTTGGATCCACTTGGTTATATTCGGATGGAACCAAGATAACCGTGAATACCTACTACCTGGGATATATAAATTTTGGGCTGATATAAAAATTTTGTGCTTTACCAAGAAGTGTTTAATTTTCAATGCAGTCGTCATCCGGCTCGGCTCTCACGCAATTGCCTTACAGTGCACAATCGCTTTACACTGTCCAAAGATAAAGGCTGATGTGCAAAAGAGTTCTAATTTACATAACTTGAGCAAGGTGTTCATTTTCGTCTGACCACTTAATGGCAGACACGATATTTTGTTGTCTTAGCAACGCCGTGATCATTGATATAAAGTTGAAGTATCGATAGAAGCACGACTAAATTAAGAGACGAGCTGATTCGCCATCGAGTAAAATTTTTAAAACAAACAAATGGGTAGTAAGCCTGTTTCTAAACGCGCGTCTTCAGGCATTGTATGCAGAAACAGTATGTTTATTTTTTTGACAAGCCTAAAACCTTTTGTCAGTAAAATGGTAGGCATAAGATAACGTTCAGTGATATGTTGTAGCTTCTCACAAGCCAATAGCATTCTGGAAATAACTTTGTTAGCAGAACCTGCTAGCAAGTTCCAACTGAGAAGCAAAACATTTGATAAGTTATTTTCAAAAACATTGGCTTTTCTACCAAGCAACAACAGTTTCAATCGCGCCAAATTGCTTCGAAGTTAATTCACCTAAAAAACAATGAGAAAACGCTGAAATTTAAATCTTCTGTATAGTCTAGAGCAGATATGTCCAACCGAAATAGCTTATTGGGCCAAAATTTATGTCACTATCTTTAACCAGGGCCGCACATTGAATGACTTGGTTAACTACAATGGCAACGACTATATGGAGATTTAAACACTCCGTAAGTGTTTCAGAGACGCGTTTAGACAGTGCCAATGGAACAAGGGTAGAAATCAGAAACCAAGCAAATCGTCATGTCGAGCGAACCAATTCATGACGAACAGTTAGCGAAAGATTGCAAACAATTAACAAAAGATTGCAAGCACGGATTGGTAAACTGCAAGCATACAAGAAAAACAACGAGGTAAAAGGGTGAAATGGAGAATTAATTACAGAATGATAAAGGAGTTACTATAAAAGAGAAACCCAAGGTGTTATTGCGAGGCAAAGCGGTTAGTTAATTCAAGATATTTAGACCCAGCATTATACATATTAGTTGTGGGTTTGAGTTTAAGCGAAGGATGTCCAAATAGTAGAAGTTGCAACAGTCTTGAATGATCTTGTAAGTGTAACACACTTGACAATAAATCTTGCAGACCTTCTTTCAGTAAAACTGATTTCACAGATTGCATCAGGTCAACTCGGAGCGCAGAGTGAAGAGAACAGTTAAGGAACAGATGTTCTTTTGTTTCTTTACTCCCACATGAACACAAACGATAAGTGCGCTTTTTCAGGTTTAGGACACTGTGACCCAAGCGCAGTCTACAGCGTAACGATGTATTACTGGGGTTGCTACCATGAAGGTGCCAGCAGTTACAGTTTCTAGACGTAATTTAAAGGACGAAAAACTAGCGGAAGATTTGACAACAATGGGCAATGTATTCCACAAACTAGCAGCTTTTCGAAAAAATGAGTGAAAAAGTATAAAAGTATGTTCTTTTGAGCCAAACGAGTCCGGACATTTAAACTGTTACGAAGCATGTATCGTGATAAATCTTTATGCATTTTGGGGGCCCTTCTGCAAGGTCCGCGACGACTGATGTCATACAAATTAGCACTACAAGTGCTCGCTACATTCACTGAACAAGTTGTTCCAATCCATAAACATATTACTTTATTCTGGATTCCCTAGATATCAGGAGCAGAAACAGTGATAATGAAGCTTTCGAAAAAGTCACCGGTGAAGTTGCCTGACAACACTCCCATTAGATATTTATTTAGTTCCCTGTGCAATTGCACCGTTTTCAACTGTCATGAGCTCGCTCTGAATAAAGCACCTGTACTTCTTACGACACCTAACAGCCTGATGCTGTACATAGGCGGCGATCGACGGGACTTTTGTCTGCAAAATCGTTGAAAATTTTGTCATACTTCATCTTTCTAGCTAAAGCGTGTTCAGCATACAGAATAGCAAGACTTTGCAGCACCCCCTGAAACAAACCTGCTAAGAATTTTATATTAATTTTCAACTGTTAGAAACTAAACGGAAGGAACAGTCGGACTGCAAACGACGTGACTGACAACGTCATTAACTGGCCCCTCCGAACAAAATCTCTTAGGCGCTTAAGGTAAACAGAGACTGGTCCTTTCATACCTCCGTGCCTCAATGACTAATAGTAAGTCAGGGCAGATTGTGTGATCTAGCTTTGATGAGGAAAGGGGCATTTTTGTGTAATTTAACCGGAAAAGGCTAGATATATGAATGTTTCGATGGAATTGTGTTTTTCGAACGCAAGTGATACATGACTTGCATTAAACAATTTATTGTAGGCCTACAGTTCAAATTAAATGTGTTTCTTTTTAAAAGAAATTGTCGTTTGCAGTTGCAATATATTGTTTGATTTTTTCTAAAATGAACAGTTTTGTCCGGCAACACTACATAGGCCTATAAATTATGAGAACGTTGTTATTTTAATGTTTTGATATTCTTCATAATAAAAATAAATAAGCATTGAAGTATGTTATGGCCCTTAAGAATAATTTGTATTTTATTTGCTGAAAATTCGAAGCAAAAATAAATGCAAATAATTTCCGTTTTGAAACATTTATTTTCTTAATGTTTTAACTTTCGTAAAAATTGTGCCTATATATACACAAATTATTGGAAAGTGCACACACATCAACTTTTCCATTGGCGCCATTTCGTACAGATACGCCACGGCATTTTGCGCCATTAAATATCTGCAACCTTATAGCTGCAGTGCAGGCAGGTCTTGCCTTTACCCCGTATCTTACCCATGAAAGCAACAAGAGATAGACCTGGGCTGAACGAAAGTACCTCACTCATCACTTGCCTCGTGTAATCTAAAAAAGCATTCAGGCGTTTTTTCCACACCTTTTACGTAACAATAACCAAGTCTCAACGCCACAAAAAGAGAATGCGCATCGTCATTCACTTCAATCCTTTGCGCTCATTCTTCTATATCAGGGGTCTCCAAACTACGATCCACAAAGCTTTCATCAGACCTGAGAAGCCAATTTCCAAACTAGGGACCGCGGGCCAAATCCGAACCGCGAATACATTTTGTAAATAATGAAAAATTAATTGACGAAAACTTTTTGATTTGGTAGAATGTAACATATCCCGAAACAATCACATTATGCAAGATGTCCGACCCTCGCACTGTTGTGTAATAACTTATGTGGCCCTCGGATGAAAAAGTTTGGAAACCCCTGTTCTACACAGATCTTTTCATAGCGGCATAGTAAAAAATGTGCGTTGAATCAAAACAAAAATACAAATGCAATTGCTTACAAAAATGCTGGAAATCGTCGTTACATCCGAAATTTTGGGGCCCCCTAAAATCGGGAGCCCTAGGCTTAAGCCTTTTTAGCCTAATGGTAAATCCGCGCCTGGACTTCAGACATTAGAGCAGAACGTTTACGCATAACATCCCGCTTCGCACAGACTTTTCTCACAGCAGCCTCACTCCGTACTGTCGTGTGATGTTTCGGTAACTTGGATCAGTTGGATGGTTTGACGGTCTCAACTTAGCGTCTAATTTTAATCTCTGTGACTCAGTTAAACGCTTGGCTTTGCCTAAAATTTGTTTGTAAAGTGAATAGCATAATGCAAATGAATACTATATATGCCTTGCTAAAAAGAATAGTTGGCTTCAGTCAAAGCATCAATCAGTTTCCAAACATTAATTTAATTTATTTGTTTGTTAGCAGACACGAAGTCCATAGTATGAACACACACACTCTGCAGAACGCAGGTTGATAAAAACAGACAATA
>JGI24159J19872_10013419_pt1 | contig 10649 bp, 8 predicted proteins | sample Ectturendosymbi4_FD_19872 | JGI IMG/M metagenome (IMG submission 19872)
CCCCCTCCCTGCAATCATCTCCGCCAATGGACTTACTGTGTTTCATCAGGTGATGAAGGATCTGGTGACGTCAAATATCACTTGGGGACGTCCCATCAGCGAATCAATCACGTCACCAGCAAACAAATCAACCTCTCCCTTGTCGCAAACCCCTCGCATTTGGAAGGTATGTGATGTGCGCATTTTTGATGGTGTTGCGATCGGAAAATCCGAGCGGCAAGTGCGGTGGGTTTCACACTGCGGCAGACAATAATAGAGATCACACGCCGCGATCACTCCATTGTTACTTTTTGCGCCATATACATATACGTGCTATTCTTAGCAAACTTCCCGTTCTTGGTGAATCGCGCATGAGACGCCGCGAGAGTCCCACAGCAGTATCAGTTCCTCTTTGTGTTGGATGTCTCGCAATTAAAGTAAGGGATAACGTTACTGGTATTTCAAGAATTATCCGTATCTGCCGAAGCTCACTCAACGGATGCTTTAGGTCTGTTTTGCTTCAATACACGAAGATTGATTGAATCTCTAGAGCTCGGCCGTTAGCAGGGTAATGGTGCGAGGTTGATGTTGCACCGTTATGCATTCCACACAAACAGCTGCGAGTGGTTCGCGCAAGCTTGCGGCAGATGCCTCCACTTTCCTTCAGTCTGATTCACCTCCAGTTCCATAGTTCCAGTCGCGCCGCCACTATGAAGGTTGTTGTTGTTACGACGTCATCAAAAGCTGGGCTGTTTTGCTGGATCAGTCTATTCTTGTTCTGGAGCCGGATCCACCTCTACCTTCGCTGCGGAATAAAATCGTCTTTTATTTTACAACATGACCAGCGATTATTTTGCTAAAAAGCACAGAGTGCGAGATGTGGTCTTCAATGCGACGTAACTAACGAGACCAACTGGATGTTCACGTTTCCGATGTTGATTTCTCCGAGTCGAACGTTCTGGAAGTTTCTTCTCTGCCCCTGCGCTTCTCTCCTGCGTCGTACAGTGAACATATCTGTTCGATGAGCGCATACAGGAATGTTAATAAAAAATGCTGCCTTGTGTGACACGCGAAACCTACGAGGCGATTATCATGCGCTAGGCTTTAATCAACAAAAATCGAAGCTATCGTCTGCAGAAACACAGAACAGTTAAGTACGGTGACGCCGGCAACAACACTTCACCGTAATCACCGAGAACGGCGCGTTCAAGCTTCGCAGTGATATACACTCGCCAACTACCCCGAGCTGCCGTGGCAGCAATCAGCGTTTCACGATTGAGAAATCACGAGAGGCAACAAGACACAAATCTCTACACCTTGCAATGAGAATTTATCCAGTTGCTTTCTCTGCACGTCAAACATTCCAGGCCGGTCATGGGTATGGTGCAGATTACTTTCATCAACATGGCTTCATCCGTTGATTTGGAAGCATATCATGAACAACCTATCATGTCTTGTACTGCTTGTTCATACAAGCGGCCATAAATATCTTCCTGCATCAGCAAAGTCTTTTGCACGTGGAAGTAATTAGCCACCACGAATGTGACGCAGCCGTCGAATCAATCGGCAAATTTTTAAAAATAGGAAATCGATTTCACGTAACTCCACGCATCCGCAGTCCTGAAATCTGCAAGCAAAGCTCACGGGTGAAAAGTTGAAAGGCTGAAGCAAGTAAACTCAAGACGAAAATAAATAAGTCAAAATACCAGCTGTTGGCAAAAAAAACTTGAAAATAAGCCGTCTTTTATGTAATTGCTTTCAGTAAAACTGGAAGGGTACCTGCCGCCAAATATCAGCAACGCGAAACCACAGCTGCGAACAACGCGACTGTGACGTAACACAAGGCGGGAAATAAGATGCGTAATCAGGAAGCGTGTCATGAGGTCATAAGGTTGGCAGACGGAAGTTCCTCAAGAGAGCGCTTAAACGTTAAGTGTTGAAAAGGGGGCACAAAAATCGACAGGTAAGCATGTGTGATAAAAATGGACATAAACAATTGGGCAAAGCAGGATGGCAAAACTATGCAATCAACAGTATGCTGGCCAAATAGCAAAAATATCTTCCAAGAAATGTCAACGCGCCGAGGTGCAGGGAACCTGTTTTTTTTCCTGAGACATTTCGGTCATTTGTACCGTAGTAATATTAAAACTCGCCGTAACACTATTCTTTACTCTCTACTTCTGACCGAATTAATTTTTGCGGTTATTTTAAAAAAAATATCAGTCTATGACCAAAAAAACTAGCTTGGAACAGAACATATAAGAATGATGACAGCGACCTAATGACATTTCTACACTGTTTCATGGCATCCCCAATAAGTCAGCTGCTGATGACTCTCACTCTGTCACATTTGCAGAACAAACCCAGTTTTGAGTCTCTAGATGCATGTGAAAATAATTCCTTTAACAAATTAAACACGCAAATTTACATTCAACGCAGGATCTTTACTCGTGTGAAATATCTTGTCTCCCCCTTCCCCTCTTTTTTATGAATATTCGATGTTCATTTACATTTTTCTGAATTCCTTTTTGCCCAATGTTTGATCCCCTTTCTTACCACACATCCAGTTATCTATTTGCCGTACCGACTTTTATGCTTTCCCAACGTTTCCATTCAAACGCCCTCTCTGAAGTACGTCTGTCAACCTTCGACGTCATGGCGTTCCTGCTTCCGCATCCCACCACCCGCATTGTGTTGAGTCACTGCCACGTTGCTGGTAGCTGTGGTTTTGTTGAGTTCTGTAATTAGCTTCAGATATCTTTTCAATTTCAGTGAAAACTAGTTTATCACAATGGCCGATATTCCGGTTTTGACTCTGCGAGGCTTGTGCTTTGATTTATTCAGTTTAGTCTGTGGAGTTTGTTTGCTCTGTCTGTCCTTGCTTTATCCGTTCAGCATTCCACCCGGAATCATTTGCTTGCAAATATCAGGACTGCGGATAGGTAGAGTTACGCGAAATCGATTTCATATTTTTGCTGATTGATTCAACATCGTAACCCATGCGGTTGCTAATTGTTTAAACACAGGTGTGTGCAAGCCCGAATCTGCATTTTTTCACTGAGACATTTCGGTCATTTATTCCATAATAGCATTAAAACTCGCCGTAGCAGTATTATTCACTAGTCCATATTTTCGGACATTCTGACCGAATTGACTTAAATTTTTCGGTCATTTGAAAAAAAAGTCGGTGTATGATCGAAAAAAATTCGGTGTATGATCGAAAAAAATTCGGTGTTTGATCGAAAAAAAAAGCCATCAACGCCAAGTCATGAAAGCCGAGACAGGTCGGTTGATTCTTCGAGAACTTGCAGCAAACTTGCTTGCATTTGCACCACAGTTATTGTAACGTCACAAATCCTGCTTGGTTTGTATGAGGCACGTGGCAGGCAGGGTTGAAGCGAGGGTTACTTTCACGGCCGACTTTCTCGACGCGCGACTGAGCCCATCAACATGCCCTGTCTAGAGAAAAAGCTGTCAACCGATGTTGTTATTTCCGGTAGACGGAATGAACACTTGTTGTCACTTCCTTGTAGTCAACAAAGAAAACTGGTTGTCTGTGTTTTGGAGGCAGTAGCAGCGCGAAGAATTGCAAGCCCTATTTGAAGTTCGGAGTTGGCGTTTGAATTGCTCTGCAAATTATTTTGTATTTCAACAATGGATTGCTTGCTTTTCAAACTTCACGTTTTTTGTTTAAATATTTTTTAAATATTACTGACGTGTAAGGTTCTTATCCGGAATCGAGTTTTGTCGCAAAGTCTCGAACACTTGAGTTATTAAAAACCACACACTTAAACTTCGCATTTCTTCAACGCAAGCGTTTCCAGCAATTGATCTCATGCACTGGTGCGGGTGTGCACGTTTACTGCAGCTCACCTGGACACTCAGCGCAAGTTCCATTGCTGGGCAACATTCCACTGATACGTTTTGCGTCAGTCAATTTTGTTTCAAGTTTTTAACATTTTTGATCGGATCTGTGATGTTGAGGTAAGTGGCTTGCGCAGAAACGCTTGGGTAGTTCTCGAAGATCCTTGCGGAAAAGCAATTATTCCAATCAGTGGCAATGTCCATCACATAATGAGGCGGTGTGTAACGCGTAGGCTTCAGCGACGCAATCATCACCCACGCTTTAAGCGGAACCAGTTGCGTCACGTACAAAGTAGCATCTTTTAAATAAACTTAAGCTATCACCGACGACACAACCCATCCATAACTGCTTGTGATAAGTACCCGCTGCAAAGCGTGCCGGGCCGATTGGCGTTTGTGACGTCGGCGATTAGACAACATTTTTTTATGACGTGGATGGTTAGCCAAGTGTAAACCTGGCCACACCTTCTCAATCGACCAATCCGTGCTTGGTACACGCTGTTGTTTGTGATGGGCCGTGAAGCAAATACTTGAAGTGTCAAAAACGTTCATCTCCTGATGTACCTGCTTCGCGTAGACAAGAAAAGCAAATGCAAAAACAAGATTAAGCGTTTCAAGTTAATTTGAGTTTGTCATCTAAGCTACGCAAACTTTTACATTTGCCTGCGACGCCATTTCTCTGCATATGCTTTGTGCACACATGCAGGATAAATGAGCATCTTCCTTGCTGCCTGTAGCCATCTTTCAGCCATTGTGTATGCAGTGAAGTGGGCGCCTTCATTCGGCACCCTGTGCAATCGAATGTGGGCTTGCAAGTTCGACGACATTTTATCAAACCCTTCAACTGGTCGTGCTCAGCGTGACTCACTTTTTCGCCCAATCAGTGTATGATTATCTAAGTATGAGCAAAATTATTTTTGCTTGTGCTTCATATTTGGTATTTTCAGCCAAATTTTAACTTCAGACATGTTCTGTTTGTGCCCAGTTGTGAATTTTTTTAGAATGAATTTGTGAATTTTTTAGAATGAAAACCAAATTCTACAAAAAGAAACCTCGTATGTGGGGATCCAAAACGTAGCTTCGTCTGGCTTGCAGTCTGAGCTGATATCGCTCCTGAAACATTGTCATGTTTCCAGCTGTCGATCCAGTCGTTCAAGGCAAAACCAAAGCTGAACAGTTCTATCGACAGGACCACAAGGGCAAGAACGTGATGTCGATCCTGATGCACGGAGACGCCGCTTTCTCTGGTCAGGTAATTGCTCTGATGTTGCAATGCTTCTTGCCGTTGTTTGTGTCAAGATGACAAAGGGCAAGTTGCAATTTCTGCGCGCTGAGATGTAACACTGAACTGATAATGGTCGCGTTGACAGCTACATGCTGACTTAGCATTGTTATTTTCCTGAATGTGTTTGTGGGAATGTAGAAGATGCTACATGAACCGGGTTGACCTCGTGCGTCACCAATGTGCAGTACGTTAAGTTCACTACAGGGCACGTTTGCGATGTTACTCCCCAACTGCTAATTTTGCGGTTTTGTCTGTTCGTTTCATCTTGCCGCTCACAGGCCGCTTCTCCAAAGCCTGAAGATTCAAGATCAGTGTCGGGTAAGCTGCGAACAGGATGAGAGTCGCGGGCCGGATTCGATTCTAGAAATTAACATCAGAAAGTATCGGGAGCTGAAGGATGGATTGTTTGTGGAAACTGATACAAATGGGTTGTAAACAAATAAATGGTGTTTATTAACATAATTCGGACTAGTTTCAATGGGCGGGATTAAAGAGCTTAACGGGTCGTGGTTTGGCCACGCCAGGTCGTTGTCCCCTCAGACGCCTCATCCCAGGGGGACTTCCTCTTGTGTGTTGCTTTCCTGCAAGCTCCACTCAGCGCGCATCCACCAGAGCTCCCTGTCTGCCTCAACGCACATGTGTTAGCATCGACTCATGCCGCACGTGTACCCATGCAATAACTGCAGAAGGGTTGCAGTGTTCCGGACCTTTTGCACTTCTTAACCAGGAGCGCGGAATCGCTTCCTTGGCGCTGTGGGGGGGGGTAGTGGCTTAGTAGGTTTGACTTATGATGGAGACTGGTCTCTGAAAAATTGTGAAATGAAAAAAAAGTTTGTTTTTCTGTCAACCATGATGTAAGACAGCATCGCAAGTCATAGGCGTGTCTGGTATGAGAAAAAATTTTCGCGTGACACCAACATCCCGTTGACAGGAATGATGTTGATGGTGGACCAGCCGCGGTAGGCAACCGTTCAGGGTCTCTTGCATAGCTAAGCTCCCAATCTGAATATTGCCCTTTGCTTTCTTCACCAACACGATCTTACAGCAAACACATTTCCACCAGAACTGAAGAAAACATCGGGGAAATGTGTGAAGGTTGTAAACATGATTCTGACTTTGCAGTCAACGTCTTCGGTTGTTTCAATCGTTTGATCAGAAATGGGCAAACGCTGTATTTTTTGTAGTGTGCCTAAGTAAGACGATTGTCGCGTGATTCTATCTCCTCTGTTTGAATTGCGGACATACAGGGTCAGCAGTGTTTCCGTGTACAGGAACAGCTCTTGGCAGCATATTTTAATAATCCCGAGTACGTTCAAACGTTTGTCTGTTTGGCTTGCACCTTCCCGGGACTCAAGCTCTCCACAGGGGGTCGGCACTTTCATTGCAAGTGAGAAGCTGATTTCACTCAAAGAAGAACTTATTTTGTGGTTGAGGCGATTAGCGAAAAGGAGCTTTGTAAATTCCTCCCCTCTTGTAGGAGACAGTCTGGACAATGTTTCCCTCCATCCAGACTTTGTTCCAACAGTAGCTGAGAATTTGCCGTTTCTCTGATGCTTCATCTCAGGCGGAGACCTGTGAAAACAGGACACGTCATCGCTGGGTCAGATTTCGGGAGATGTTGATGCTGGAAGCTGCGTCGCAAACATCTCATCGATCTGAGGAACAGTTGTAGAATCCAACTGGAGTTTACCGATGGTCGTGTGAAGCACTTCTGCGCTTCTCAATTAAAACGCATTCGGCAGAGAAAGCTCTCCGTTTTGCTGGTGTTTTTCAGGGTACTTAATAGCGAAGAGATAGGTTTGGTCTATTTCGTGTCAAGACCAAAGGATAAACCGACTGGGTCATCACCATGGTGTGTGAATAGCACTCGGCGTTAAGTCTCTAAGATTTGATGCCAACGTTGACATAACGCAACAGCAAAAAGCCGCGAGCTTGTTGCTCTCAACCAATATCGCGCAACTTGCTGTAGTTGCATTGTATTCTTTGCTAATGTGAAAGCGATCTGAGCTTTTGCAACGCGTTATTCCGTTGTCAGTTATGTGAATAAAAATTGAAGAAACACGATAGTTTTGTTTTAAACAAGGAGTCCATTTTTCTTTCATGAATTGTGGAAAGGAAGCTCGTGCTTATTGGCGAATGAAAACTTGTGTGAACGAAGAAAAAGGATATGAATCGCTGTTATGCGTGCTTATCAATTCTTTTTTTGCCTTCAGCATTGCTACCTTAAACGCAATTGGATCGTTGGTGACGTGTTAATATTATCTGAAAACTTGACTGTTATCAAAGGTGTTACAAAAGTAGAAGTTGCGATGTATATTTTTCCCGCATGACGTTTATAAATGTTTGCACTGTCGTAACGACGCGTCACAGCATCCAACCTCCACAGCGTTGACTGTATTCGCAGGGAGTGGTTTACGAAACTTTCCATTTGAGCGATCTCCCCGCGTACACAACCAACGGTACCATCCACATTGTCGTCAACAATCAAATCGGCTTCACAACTGACCCTCGGCACTCCAGGTACGTTGTCAGTGTCAACAGTGAGCATGTCAGTGCGTGAAGTAACTGACCTGATTGCTTGCTGCTTGTATATAAGGTGTTTTCGCCCATGAATCAAGTTCGTGAACCGTAAACGTCTTCGATGACTCTTGTGTGTGTTTTTTAAACATTTTTGGGGGAAGGACGAGTTTCTTTGTTCACTGAAAAAGACGGAAGTACTAAGCACATGGTTTGTTTTTTCATTGCTGTGAAGCATTTTTTAAATTTTTTCGCTATCGTAATCCTGACGTCACTACGCGACAGATCGTCACCGTACTGCACTGACGTCGCCATGGTCGTGCGTGCCCCCATCTTCCACGTCAATGCCGATGACGTCGAAGCTGTGATCCACGTTTGCAAGGTAAACACTTCAGTTTGATGCAGGCGTTTTGCGGACAGCATCTTTTTAAAAAATTAACGAAGCAAAGCGTTTAAAAAATGCCAACTGTTTTGCATGATTCGCAAGAATGTCACGTGACATTCGTTGCGTCTGGCGCTTATTGCGTTTTTACGGTTAGACAAATGTTTGCAGAGGAATGGTTGAAACAGTTGTCACGGTATGTTTCGCGCACTGCACCTACCCAACACCACAGGAGAGAAACGAGCAGGTTGCAAAACGCTTCGCGCGCTATTTTTGTGCTTAGTCTCAAAGGTATGCTCCGTAGCTGCGTTTGTTTAACAATCCAGCAGATAAGGACACATCAAGCTTCACATCGTGTGTTGTGTTGACTCCTTTGTACTTTATTACTCTGCTGTCATCTGTGAACACTGTTGGTGACTTCACAATGAACTCCACATCTGCACGAATCGTATTTTGAGCTTTTCGTTAGCGATTACTTTGTTACGTATGTTGGTTATTGCAGTTTTGAAAAACAAAATGATATCTTTATATTGGGGGGGTGTTGGTAATGCCAGTTCTATTTTCTTGACAATAGAAGTTTTACTTATATCACACTTACCCTCATGTTTAACGAGCAGAGCCTGAAGTCTACATGAGCTTAAATTTCCTTTGTTCTCTATGATACGAATGCGTGAAAAAGTCTCATAGCAGCCTGCTATGGCCTTGAATCACAAACAGACCACAGTGAGGTTCAGCCACATATACCAGTGCTTTCAGTGATACCCAGTTGTGCGTGAATTTTGAGCGGGATGGCTCCCGCGTGTCATGGCCATCAAACTTGAGATATGCTCCTTCACCTCCTCACCTCTCACATGGGAAGTCATGGTCGCGATGATTTGCCGTTGGATGCTACACTTTCTCTGCGTTGTTCTTCCACTGGCTGTTTTCACATAGGTGTGACGTGACAATGCCCGTTGTCACACAAACATGCGTCATGTGATGTAGTAATTCATATTTTGTGTGACGTGACAATGCATCTTGCAGGTTGCAGCGGAGTGGCGTAACAAGTTCGAGAAAGATGTCGTCATAGACCTCGTTTGTTACCGGCGCAATGGTCACAATGAGGTAGGCGAGTCGTCGTCCGCCATATTTCGTGATAAGCTACAGCCAATTGAAGTTTTTCAGCACAGTATCCCTGATTTGTGTGCTGGAAAACTCGGTAACTCTTTCCGCTGTTACGTCTGTAACATTTGAACGCGTGTGTTGATTGCAGTTGTTGGCGATTGCATCACATCGCGCTACAACTCTGTTAACTTTTCTCTCCCAACTGGGAGAATTAAATAGTCTTTGGTCAAACGACTCTTTACACTTGCCGCTACATTCTTTGGCAATGTGGGGAGTGTTGCCACTCTGTTTTGAAGAAAAACCCTAGAATTTGCCTTTAAAAAACCCCAGACATACAAAACTTAAAATATACACCACTGGTACTTGCACATAAAAAATTAAGGTAATATGCATTTTTTGCATCAAATATTTAACAATTTCAAGTCTATTCTCAAACATACTGGCAATTCAGATGTGGCAGCAAATAAAATGTGTGCAGTAACATTAAAAGTTGTAAGATCTTTTCTAAAAAAACGTTTAATGTTTTCTTTTACTTTCACTTAAATGCACAAATTGAAACATGTACATGATATATTCAAGGCCTTAAAGTTTCCTTTTTCACCCTAATCATTGCATTCATTGCAATATTTGATTGCTTACCATTCAAAATTTTACATTCCCTAGCTCCTGCCTGCATATTAGCGATAGGTTAGACTGCTGACCTATGCCTAGTTCTGCATCCGTAAAACATTAGATTTCAAACAATTTGGTTAAGCCTAGCCGTACTCAACTGTACTGGCTACTGACTCTGCACATCACGCCTTTGAAACTACTGTATACTTGAATGGAAAATGCAGTAATACAACATACATTTCTAAAAAGATTTTCATTAAAAACCTCACAAACCCAAATAAAACAGAAAAACCCCAGATCTAGGGAAAAAACAGCAATGGCAACGCTGAATGTGGGTTAATTCTTCCCAACACGTCCACGTTTTCAACATACTTTGCGCTGATAAGTTTATTAAAAAGAGGTGGCCGCGCAACCACGTAGTCGCGTATGATTGGTTGTCGCGTGACTGATGCAGCTGTCCTCGTAGCTGATGACGTACGATTGACCGCAAAGAGTTTACTGCAGCGATGAAGACAAAATTTAACGGATAATTACTGTTTTAGCTTTAACTTATCAGGTAAATCATTTTAAACTAGCGATTAGCTCAGGGTGGGAAGTTTGTCCGTTCGTGGTGGGACTTTTTAAGTAAGTACAGTGCATCTCGAGTGCGCAGTGTACAAAAGTTACATTTCAAGGACTCTTTGCTACGTTGCGGCAATTGTCACAGTCAATGTTTTTATAAGGTATTTTGGGAGACCGAAACGGTTTCTCAAATTTTAACAACGGTCACTCAAAACAGTAGAAGCTCACTTTATTACCACCACCAAAATACACTAAAACCTCACTTTATGACCGTAACGGTATTCAGATGAAAGAGTTGCGGTCTCAAAATGTCTTTGCGGTCAGAAAGTTCAAGCCTTGAAAAAA
>JGI24159J19872_10013422_pt1 | contig 10648 bp, 8 predicted proteins | sample Ectturendosymbi4_FD_19872 | JGI IMG/M metagenome (IMG submission 19872)
CCCCCTTAGAGAGTGCCCCCCCCCCCTTCGGAAAATATCTTGTGGTGCACTACGTGATGATACCGCAACTCGCGGCGGCAGATTTCAAAAATCGGAACAGCGAACCTGGATGATGCAACAAGGCTTTTTTCCTGTACGCTTTCTTGATCTCATCGTCGGACGCGTTATTAGAAACGCCCAACAGCTTGTAGTAATCTTTCCGTTTGCTACGTTTCAACTGGATTTCGGCGTCTCGGAGCGCTTGCTTGCTTTCTGCAAAAGCGACAGTTTGGTCGCTAAGTCGCAGTTGTTTCAGCGCGAGGCAAGAAAACGCAATTACAAAAGACAGTCTTTCAAACCGCGTGCACCTCGAGTGCGCTCCATCTGGTAGACCTTCTGATAATCTCTCACGGCGTCTTCGTACTCCTCGAGGTTCGTATAACTACGAAACAAAACACGCATCGCGCAGTCAGCAGTTGCTGATAACACATGACAGGGCGAACCGTACAGTGCATCGCGAGGCACCGTTACCCCGTTGGTGGCACGAAGCACACTTGGCGCATTTAGGAGTGAAGTGGAGCTTTCGACGATTCTGCCTGCTACGCTGAGCTTTCAGAACTCTGCGGTAATTCTTGACTGCACGTATCCGCATTTCAGTGACAGTTTGCCACAACGGCAAAGCAGTTGCATCTGCTCGCAGTAATCGCTTATCAGGGAACAGTGGCGTTTTATAGTGATGTGGTCCTGCGTTGGTTAGTCACAAAAAACAGTTTGATGGCAATATGGCGTTTTTTAAAAAAACACCAGCACGGCTTTTTCAGAGCTGAAAACGAAAATCTTTGAGGCGAGAAACGCAATTCAGGCCCAAAACGTTCCAATAACACGGCAGCAGTTCATTTGCTGTTTCAGCTCAATGGCCAGTGAGCAAGGAAAAGAAAACGACAAGGTTTTACCAGTTTGCACGTCGTTGATAAGCTTTCACGTATTTTTCATCGAGGTCAATGGCATGGTTACAGTCTTCTAATGATTCTTTCCATTTTCCCAACTGCAACAAGAAAGCTGTTTAGACGATGGAACACTGGTAGAAGTATGTCTAATTTCTACAACAATGACACAAACCAGTTAAAACCAGGCGTAAGCGTAGTGGTTCGACATTGGTCCCAAACGTTCGTCCACAAAAGTTCGCAAGGGCCACAATTTCTTTGTATGACAAAAATATTCCGACAGCACATCCGCTCAGACAGAACAGTTGCTTTGCTTTCATCCGTGGCGAAAACTTGAAACTTTTCAGAGCTGCGACATTTACGGCATTTAAAGAAGAGGTGTTTGAAACACGTGTTTTTGGAAAACAGGCGCTTGTGATGAACGTGGTACTGATGTGTTTCGGATGTTCAACCGTAAATATGTGGGTTTGCACGACAGAATAGTGACGCTGTGGGCAAAAATAAGAAACGAATTTATTCGCCTAGGCATTTTTTACTAAACGTTGCAATTGAACTGGTTTCGTGATTTGCAAACGATATTCTACCAAGCGAGTACGACTTGGACCAAGCGAACACTGGCAGGCTAACATTCTTATGGAAAAAATCGAAGACACAACTGCATTTTGTGAACGACGACCTGAGGCAAATTAGGAGGTACATGGAGAAAAGCAGCAGATTGCTTTAGACCATACACGCACAGCTAATGTTACACTTCCAAACGACTATTTCAAAGAAGTTCGTCCACTGGTATAAATTTTTATCAAACAAAGCCATCTACTAGAAATGAAACGTTACAGAGAACACTTTAACAGTAGTAGTCGGCTAACTGTGTCTTTCTGCCCAATTGCTGGCCTTTTAGCAGTTTTTATTGGCCAGCGCAACAAATTCTGTTCCAGACAGCGTGGTATGTAAGAACTGAAGCCCAGTGCTGGTTGCGTGGGCTAAACTAAAACACAGGCTACTGTAAAAACTATGGAACTTTGATTGTTCGACGTTAACCCAACATCGTTTTTGTCATTATACGGTTTATGACATTAGTATAGTATTATTATTAGGGCAACCAATTTTTTGACCTAAAAACTTAAAATTTTGACTTTATTATTTACAAATTTTGACTTATTCTGACCTATAAACTTCCTGCGTTTGCAACTGCAAAATAATTTAGCTTTAGGTCAACGGTAGGCGCCTTTTCTTGTAAGAGTCATTCTGCTTCATCCTCCAGCACATCTGACAAGAGAGGAGCAACAAAATGTTGATTCGGTTTTATTTTTCATGCGACTTCATAGGAGCACACGCTGAATTGCAATCAGCTTAATCGTCCAGTAGTCGCGGGGAAAAAAACATTGCTTGGTCAGAAGCGACAATAAACCCATTATCATTACAGAATTGTAACTGAACAGGCAAAAGCGCATCAATATCTGTTGTTGTAGCTTCAATAAATATCGAACAGAGAAAAAACTGTGCTACAAGAAAAGATTGACCTAATGAGTTTTAACCTAACAATAAATTTCGACTTTTTTTCACTTTGACTTTTTTTTGACTTTTTTTAACAATAAATTTTGACTTTTTTTGACCAGCGCCCAAACAACTTGGGCGCTGCTCATGGTATCAGCGTGAAACTTGATTCGTGGACGTTTCATAAACTTTAAAGAAGGCAGACAAATTTTGACTTTGACTTTTGGTTGCCCGTAAGTATTATGCAACAGTAACTGAATACCGCATAAGTTTGAAATAAAGATCTTCAAAAGTCAGTACAGGCCTTTAATTACGAATAAAAGGCGGTTTGGGACATCACAACGAAGGTTTACCGATCACTGCTCTATAGTGTTGATTCCTAATCACCTCCAATCATTTTTGCCTTTCCAATAGCAATAATAACAATGAGCAACTTAGATTCCCTTTAAGAAAATTTTACAGTGAGTAAATGTTTGCTTCAGTGCGCATGCACTTGCATAACCGCACGCAGACACACAGTGAAGCGCTTTAAGTGATGCGATGTTACAGATAAACGATATAAAATTTCGAATGTTGCAAGTGCGCGAGAATGAGATTCAACTGCGCAAGTGGTCCGATGGTGCTGCGCAGTTGCGCAGCTCAGAGGGTACATTGCCTTTAATTGGACCGGAACGAGCAGGATGTGTTAATTTAATCCTCAAGCGCATTTCCTACATGAGAACATTGCTTACCTTGCCGCCTACTAGCGCTCTATTGCAAAAGAGCTTCGCGTTCGTTTTCCGGTTGTTCGGATCTATTTCCAACGCTTCTGAATAGAGCTGGTAGGCGTCACTGGTTTTGCCTTTCTTGAAAGCTTCGTTTCCTTCCCCTTTCTTTTTTGAGAGCAGTTTAGCTTTCTGAGACAGGAGATATGTGTGTAAGTTCAATCGTAATAGGCACTGATCGGGTCCGAACTTTAATTCCTATCTACGGTTTTCAAAGTCAAACAACCATTACTTCAACTCTGCGCGGAACGTCAACGCAGTTTTTGAAAATCTCGAGCCAATTGCTCGTTTTTGACAATGCGGCGTTTCAAAAAAGATGAACTCAAACTAACGAAAATAACCGCACGATTAACAACATCAAAGCAAATTTTTCGGCACAAGATCAACTAAATTCAACGAGATGGACAGCTTCAGGAACACAAACCTTTAACGTTGATCTGGCTTCGCTGTGATCGGGTGATAATTTCAACGCGTGAGTAAAGAAGGTAACAGCTTTTTCGATGTTGTCGTCGTAATAAAGACATAGACCTCGGATAAAGACCGCGTCAGCGTTCATTTTGTCATTGCGAAGAACGTCGCTAAACAAATCAAAAGATTTCCCGCGCGTTCAGTTTAGCAGTTGATCTTTACAAAAACAACAAACAGTCACGAAAATCGGAAAATAATCTGCATTGCCTTCTGCTTCATTTGGACAGAATGCTGAAAGGCGCCAAAACCATCTCATAAAAATTCCTGGTGGTAGAGTCGTCACGGCCACTGAGTGATTCGCTATAGTGCTCTTTCGAACAAAACGTTCACCTGAATTGAGCTGGAAAAACGCAAATACAGGCCTCATCTCTTGCCGTGACTCCGATATCAACAAATAAAAAAAATTCCCAGACTTTGGCGAGAAAAAACGTAAAACTGATGCACATTCACACGAAATATGCACAAACGTAACCACCATCTTTCTAATTGCCACCACAGCTGCGTGTTTCAAGCCTTGAACTTTGTTGCCGAAGTTGCAGCAACATCACAAAACTAGCGTATTGACACCCACGTTCAACTCACACGGCAATTGTCTGGGCTTCCCCGTACTTCCCTTGCAGAGCTAAGCTCCTTGCTCGTCCAATTTGAAATCGCATACATGCTGGCGAAATATCAGATGCTCTCCTCATGCAGTATTCAACCTGCGAAGCAAGCAGTTTGCTTGAGACCAGGGTCATTTCTAGATTGAGAAGTAGAGGTTACGTTGGTTGTTGGCAACGTTTTGCTGCATGAAGCAGTGACCAACTCGACCAAGCACAAAAATAATGAAAGCTAGCCAGAGAACAAGTGCCTTTTTTGGGTCTCTATTCGGTCAAACAAACACAGTTGTCTCTGGAATTCCCTTGGAAACAGGAGAAAATGCTCTAATAGAGATCGACCGATATGGCTTGTTTGGGACCGACACCGATATATCGGCCATTCATGGGCTGATAGCCGATACCTACATTTCCAAAATATCAACATAATAATGTATCGTATGCCTTACCTTTTTTCAAAAACTTGAATCAGGATTTATGAGCTAAAATTTTTCCAATTTCCAGCAATTTTAATATTTTGCTATGATTTTTAATTAATCTGATTGACTTGTTAGCATAGTATAGTTCGATCTACAAAATATTAAAAATAACTACATACGTTTGACGCTGTTTACAATTGAATCTTGAGCCTAACGTACGAGGTCGATTGAGGAGCAAATGCGATGTTTTCTGTGTGCAGAGCTTTTTGTTACTAGAGCCATGTGGTTTGCGCTGGAATGAATGTAAACGAGCAGTAAGTTAGCCGGACATATGCAACCTCGTCTAAACAAAATTAAGCAGCACTGCGTTATAACCGATTACCGCCCGCCCGCCAGATGTAAACTCCATATGTACAAGTTCCCATGACAAAAGCTAACGCGCACATATGCGAATTACGCATTCGATGATTGCGCAACAATGCCACGGTAGTTCTGATCCAATCACAAACACTGCGCTTTTACCTTAAGTTGGGTTGCCGCAAACGCTGCTTTTGTTGGTCGTGTTTAACAAACGGACAACAGCAATTGTAATGCAACAATGAGTACTGACTACCGTGCTCCTACCGGCTAATCGCCAATTCATCGCTTCAACGTAATTGTGAAATCCCAAAGTAGCGCTTCCGCAACTTGTGTGCCACGTCCACAAACCAGCGCGCTGCAACAGCTTGGATTGTGAGATAACAATTAATTTATCATTAACATGCTTCGTGGAAAATGTCCATAAACTTAATCCACAAACACGACATTTCAGCTTGCGTCCAGTATAAAGCAGCACGCTTATAGTCTCCTACTACATCCAAGTTAAGAAAAGTAGAATCTTTTTACGATGTTACGTGCAACTGCTGCACAGCGACAGTTGACGTCACTAGTGAGTAGCGATTGCATTTGTAATCATATTCATAAAACGACAAATGTTGCTTAATATAACGCAATTCATTTTTCATGCATCTTTTTAAAAATTAATCTGCTCTAAACTAGGCATTGAGTGGACTTTTGTACCGAAGTTACAGTTTTCGTGCTGACAAAACGTCTGTAGAAATACAAGCGGAGTTTATTCGTACACACGCCTGCATGTGGTACTGGTAGCGTGGTCTAGATAGACATAAGCTTCAAGCAGCGCGAAACTTCCGGTGATACTTTTGTTTCGGCTGCGACGGCTGACGCGTTCTCCATGGTTTATCTTGTCTGCTTGTTTGTGAAATTGCACCTGCTAGCGTTGCTGAAAGATGATTGTCTTGACTTGTTTAGATGTGCTTTCTTGCGCAAGTTATCTGGATGCATAAGGAATATAACAGCGTTTTGTTAACATCTACTTGGCCGATACCGATATATCGGTAAATCCCAATTGTCGGCCGCTATATCGGTCTATCTCTACTAACTACTAGGGCATCCCACTCCTTGGCCTCCCTGGAAAAGTGTTTGCCAAGTGCCTTGAAAAAAGATGCCCCAAAATAATTTAGCCAAACCTGGAGGATACTCAGTGCGCTTTTTTCGTCCCGGCCGTAGCACCGCAGACAAAATTTTTCGGCAAGTCTTGGGTGTTTGCCAAATATGCTTACACATGTTTTGTCGACCCCGAATAGAGCATACGACCGGGACCACCGAGAAAAGCTTTGGGGAGTGTTGCGGGAGAACAGTGGTGACGGCCGCCTGTTGCTGGCCGTCCAGTGATTGTTTTCCTGCTCAGAAGTTTGTGTCCATGTCGGCTGAGTTATTTTACAACCGTTCACCGTGGGTGTTGGATTCCGACAAGGGTGTCGCTGTAGGATCAACCGTTTGCTTTTTGCGGACGATTTGGTACTTGCATCCTCTCGACAAGGTCTTCAACAATGCACTTGGTCGGTTTGCAGCTAGGATTTCTGCGATGAGTTCACGGTATGACACTAGGGTTGCCAGATGGCCAGTATTTCACCGGCCTGGCCCGTATTTTACTGCTAATTTAGCAGAGGCCGGTAAGAAGCCGGTATTTCCAAAACCAGTGCCTGAAGCCGGTATTTTGAAAATAAATAATTTGCAGTAACTGTAAAAAGAACTAACGCAGAACTTCTCAAATTATAATGACTCTAGTAGTGAATCTTGTCAGGACAGTTCCTTCAGCAAAGTTCATATTAGGGCAAATTGTTACTTGCGCCTTAACAACACTCATTGCCTCTCCGTTTTCCCTCTTCTTTTGTTTAGTCAAAATTGGCATCTTCCTTCGCCCTGAACGTGATCTGTATGAATCAGTGTTGCCACTGCTGGTTTTTCTCTAGCTCTGGGGTTATTATTAAAAATCTGTTTTGTTTAATTCTGGTCAAATTATAGAAATGCAGGGCCGTCGCCAGTGGGGGCTGGTGCCCTCCCCCCCCACTTGAAATCGGTGCCCCCTATTTAACGTTGGGCGCCCCGGTTGCTGCATACACCCAATATTGTATTTTTAAAATGTGGCCCCCCCTTTCTGGTTTTTGGCCCCTCTTTTTGGTTTTTGCCTCCCCTGCTACTAAATCCTGGCGACGGGCCTGTAGAAATGTATATTGTGTTACCCCATTTTCCATTCAAGGATACAGTAGTTTCACAGGCGTAATGTGCAGAGTTAGTGAAGCCAGTACAGTAACGTGGGCTAAGCCTACTGTTTAACTGTAGCCAAATTATTTGAAATGATGTAATGTTTTACGGATGCAGCACAGGCATAGGTCAGCACTCTAACCTATCGCTGATATGTCAGTGGCTGCTTGCGCATGATGTTGGAATGCTTTTTTGGTTTTGAAGATGCTGTGATTGAGAATCTGTTCATTGTTTTGCAGGCATTGTGATAGGTATAAATGTAAAATTTTGAATGGTAAAGTAGAAGTCAAATATTGCAAGGAATGCAATGATTAAGGTGAAAAAGGAAACTGCAAGACCTTGAATTCATCATGCACATGTTTCAATTTGTGTATTTAAGTGAAGATAAAAGAAAACATCACACGTTTTTTAGAAAAGATCTAATTAACTTTAAATGTAACTCCCTACATTTGATTTGCTGCTACTTGCAAATTGTCAGTATGTTTAAGATTAGTCTTGAACCTTTGATGCAAACAATGCATATTACCTTCATTTCTTGAGTGCAAGTACCAATAGCGTACATTTCCAGTTTAGTTTTAACTTTTTTTTTTATTTTGGAATCCTGTTTTTTTTTATGACTTTCTGGGTTTTTTTAAATTAAATTATGGGATTTTTTTTCATAACAGAGTGGCAACACTGGTACGAACATTTTTTTTGGCAATTAACCGTGTAACTGGCGTAGGTAGGTTGCTGCCTGAGCTACTACCGTAGGCTATTGCAGGCACAATGCAGGAAAATCACAGAAATGGACAGGACCACAGTGACATTGTAGAGACTAGCGAACCTTTCGCAATCACGCGAGCTACATTGAACAGACAAATTATTTCATCAGGGGCTATATCTGGCTCAAGCAAGGGCGAGCGAATCAATCGGGAAATCATCTCTCAGCCAGTCTTCGTGGTCCAGAGGGTAGTGAGAAACTTTTTGAAAAGTATCAGGTGAGCTAGAAAATGTTTCTTACAAACTGAAGGAATGTAGCACTCAAGAAATTGTTACTTGTGCTGTGGTGTTCATACAGGCAATACTACCGTAGAAAAGCAAATACTATCAAATTGTAGTCAACGGAAATATGTTCACTTCAGAAATTGATACACAACATATACAATCGGAATTTTTCTACATGCATTATTTTTGGAGTTTGAAAAACGCCTCTGTTCACATTAAAAACTGCAGTTATCATTTATCATTTAAAGTAGGTTAGTTTGCTAATGCTTTTAGCACAGGGCTATAGACCATTCTCACAAAGTGCTATTAAATATGCGCTTACGTATGCAGCCTATATCTGTCACTATTGATAAAATGGCCGGTGTTTTTGCAAAACACATCTGGCAACCCTGTGTGACACTTCGCGATCAAATGCGCAGCGGTGCAATTCATGAAGCCCGGATTTCGAACCGCTTCTCCGAATAGAGCGATCCCACGTGACCAGAATGCCCCAGGACAGATTGGGAAGGCGAATCCTGCTGGGCCCAGAGGTCGAGCAGGAATTAGGTGGCATCTCGGATCTTGCTTGGTCCCATCTTGGTGTGGAGCAAGGAGAACTATTAACGATTGCTGCTGCCCCGCGACCCTCCCCCACAGAAAAACGGGTGTGAAAATGAATGAGTTTTAGTTGGCACAGTAATTCTGTGACTTCAACTCTTTGTTCTAACAAGCAAAGCGAATCGGTAGAAAAGCACCACCAGTCGGTTGCAACCAAAACAAGCAAATGAATGGAAAAGATAAGCTCAACCATCAAAACAGTAATCGAGCTATGAAATTTAGTATGACTTGCGGATGCTACAAAAAAGCATTGTTTCTAAGTGAAGTAAAATAGCTGTAACTTGCAGATATCTGATAATCACTTCTGGGGATCCCACACGGACATCTTATGCACGGAGAATACCAGAGAAATGGCATACCTGTCTGTAATCCTTTGTCTCCCAGGCTTGACTCGCTTGATCTTCAAACTGCTTGAGGCTTGAGGCGTGTCTTACCTTGATAAGTAAATTGTCATTGCAATAAATTCAATCGAAACTTTCAATATATCAGGAGTAAAAACACGAAAGAAACACACATTTGGGCAAACACAACCGTATTCTGAAATTAAGGATGTGCGCAAAATGTTCGTGCTACGCACTGACATAAGGTACCAAGCACACGTGGGGTTGTTACACTGCGATGCCAGTGATAACAACAGTCGGAGCACTTGCGTGCAAACACACCGAGGTTTTATTCGAAGAAAACTACAACGCGTACAGCTCACTACATGCTTAAAACAAAAACTTGGAAGAAAGCGAACGTGATAATATAAATGTGTCGGTACTTTTAAAAAATAGAAGAAAAGCTAATTCGCACAAAGCAAAGAATAATTTTAATCATTTCAGTCATGAAGAAAATTCAGGACATTTTCAAGGTGCACAACAATAATGTGCAAGCATTATGACACTGAAACAATCAGAAAGAAATGAATGTGGTCAGGTCATTTGTTTCAATAGTTGCCAAGTTCTTCGACGTTTCTGTATCTTCCGTCCTTGCACCGGACCCACTTTTTTGTTTTTCCATTAACCACCAACATTTCAGCAGCTTTTCTCCCTTCTTTCGCTCGTTCTTCTTTACAGGTTAGATCCTTCTTAATCTCTTCACCAATCACAGACATAACGCACTCCATAGCTTCGTTGACTGCGTCGCGAACATTGTCACACATTTCGTCGCACGTAGCCGGCAACGATGTGTCCCAGTCGTGCATCTGACATTACACGCCAAGATGAACGCGCCACAAAACGCCACGAAAAAGCACTGCTTACTGCTACGATCAAATCAAATTGCGGCAAAAATGGACATCCGCGGCTAAATACACACGGAAAGGAAGAGTATTTTAACTCGTTCCAGTCGATTAACGTACAAGTTGATCCCCGTACGGTGAATGCATCTCAAATACTGTTCCGAGCTGAGACAAAGATTCTGTTTTATCTTTTGTTATCATTTTCAACAAGCTCTTTCCGTTACTTTAAACGTGGTTGCAGGAAAAACAAGCAGTATCATTCAATGGACCCTGGGCAACACTGAAGGTGGAATCTATTTATTGACTCCGCATCCGCCAATTTCTGTAATTTCCCAGTCCTATTCCGCTTAGAGTCAGAAAGTATAAATTTTACGGAAATATACAGGGTGTCCATAAAGTCCTGCACACATTAAAAATTTTTATATCGCAAAAAACACATGTAGAAACTTTACATTTTCGACAGTGAATTTACTAGAATAAAGTTTGTTTGTTATTTTTTACAGGTTATTTTATTGTTCAGATAAGCAAGAATAAGTCATTTTTAATAAAGGCGTAAGTTTGCAACAAAGTATGAAAC
>JGI24159J19872_10013423_pt1 | contig 10648 bp, 6 predicted proteins | sample Ectturendosymbi4_FD_19872 | JGI IMG/M metagenome (IMG submission 19872)
ACCTTTAGTGATGGAAACTGCAGTTCATCAATTTATCTCCTAGCATTTTACCTCTGTTTTGTTTCCAAAACGCTAAGTTTTTGTTTACAAATTTCATGCATACATGTTTGTTGATCATGCTGTTTTTTATGACATTTGGTCACTCAAAGTTCGTATGACAACAGAAATGTAATTATTAACTGGGTTTCCTATCGCACTCCAACCGCCCATTTCTGCTTCACCGCCCCCTTAGAGTTTTTCACCGCCCCAGGGGGGCGGTACCGCCCACTTTGGGAACCACTACTCTACATAATCTCTCTACAGTGCAGAGGGATCACTTTTTGCGGGCGGATCTATTGTCATCATATCGTGTGCAGGATCAAGTTTGTGAATTTCAGTGCAGGAGGTTTTCCGATGCCTGTAGTATCTGAATATTTGGCTGTCACTTTCCTATCACTTTCATGAAAACACATACTAACTCGCAACGGTGAGAAAAAAGTCATTCTTTTATTATTGCTATGTGATACAGAGCCATGATTGGCTTGTGTTAATGGAAGTGGTTGATTTAAATTTAGTGATTAGATCGACGACCACTTTTAAAATTTTCTAGGCGTTTGGAGTCAAAGAACTAAACTAATCGTTTTTCTGTAATAATTATTTGTTAACTTTTAAACCAGTGGGTTTTTTGGTAGACTTGTGTGCAAAATTCCAAAACCAGACTTAAAAACTTTTGAGGAGTAAGCAAGGATGTAGTGGGGCGGGAACGCATGGGAACGGCGTTCTCACACTTTTTTCATAGTAACCTGACTTGAAAATGTGCCGTTTTCACTCATACTTTCTATGTGCAGCTCCAGACGTTGAGTAAATTAATAAATGACAAGGTATCTCTTGCGTAGTACCATAGCATAAAAGGATATTTTTTGGTGCGTTTCAAACTCCTTTTTTAGCACTACACCCCTGACATAATGGTTACGTCGACTAGTACGGTTTCCTTGTATTCGTGGTTTGATACATACCCGTTGTCTCTTTTAGTGAAAATGCTCACCGTAACGTTTTGGCAACAAATAATAATTTTTGCTGACTCACCGTCATGCCAACCTCCTGTCAAGTCTTTGTATACGTCACAGCCATCATGCAAGCCAGAATCGCCTCTCCACGGCACCCTGCTGTTATTCGCTTTGAAACCAGAACGCTGTGATTCGTAGAAAAGGATGGATTTATGCAAAAGCTCGTCGTAATTGTATCGAAGAGTATCTGATATAAAATTTTTTACTGAAATAATATTTACAAAAACGAAGTAAAGCAAATGGCAAATACATGGCGTACAAAATAAAATAAGTGCATGCAAGTTTCTCCCAAAATAATCAGGAAATTTTAGTTTTGGGATGGAATTATTTGCCCTGTATGTTAGATAGCTTCGGGGTGGTCCTGCATGATATTTTGCCACAGCGTACGGTTGATCAATTCTTTTAAAACATTAATCAGGATAGTAATTTCAACTAGTCAATACTAACATTTTGTCAAGCATTTTATTGAAGTGGGCCATTAAATTTGGCGCCCAGACAGAAATGCACGGACCACAAACATAAACATTGCTTCAAATAAGTTACACGGCTAACCTGGCCCTGAACATAATATGTTCTTGCTTTGGCTGGCCTGAGGTATTCTTCAAAACTTATAACAAGTTGCTTTAAAAACGACCAAAAGGCTTGGTTGATACATTTTAATTTTTTTCCGATTTCCATTCTATGTACAAACAGATGCATTTTCGCTTCCTCTAAAGCGCATATCAAAGAGTTGCGTAGCGGAATGGCTCTTAAAAAGGTAAAAGCGCATGCTTCCCTTAGAACAGTGGTTTTCAATCTTTTTTGTGCGGCGACCCATTATAGTAACCCACTATAACCCAACGACCCCCATCTAAAACTAGAATAAAGCAAATGTAATACAGCTGTGCACATAAAATATCTACTAGCAACACCTCTAAAATAGTTCACGACCCCTCTGGCGGTCGCGACCTCAGGTTGAAAACCACTGCTTTAGAATATAGGTTGAGCTATTGACAAACGAGCAAACTGTACGCAGGAACATGGATTTTATACTTGATTTCAGCTCTGTTTTTTTTGAAATGTTAAGATAAATATTTTGGATAAATCTAGGTTTTATTAGGTTCATGTGGTCACCTGTTGTTAATGCCGTTTTCTCACATTAAAGTTGTGAGGTAAAAGGTGTACCAAAAAACAGAACCCAGATATCACTGCATAAAGTGTCAATTTTATTTTTTATTCTTTTTCAGGTTATACAAGTAGACTTTGCACATGAAATATTGAAACAATAGTTTTCCCCAACATGTCTTGGTCAGCCAAGGAAAAGTCATTTTGCGTGGAGGCCTATTTCACCAGCATATCATACACTGTAGATTTGTAGTGCAAACAAATTTTCGTAGAAGGTTTCAGCGTCGTCATGCTCTATCAAACAGTATAAATTTTCAGTGCTGAGGAAGTTTTGGGCATCACTTGGACAACGCAGAGGGATAGATTGAGATGAACAATGGTTCCAGCAAGACGGGGCCATCCCAGGCCCGNAGACACGGGGGACATTCAGGGGCAGTGACCCAAAAATTTTGTTTGTGCTCNCCCACATTTTTTGTGCCCATGAAACTTGTTATTATTTTTATTAANCATATAATAAAAAAATAACTTCATATAATAACAACAAAAAATCCCCTAAAAATGTATTTGGTGTATAGACTAAACTTTCAGTCCATAGAAAAAAATTGAAATTTGCTGGAACTTTGTAGAATAGAATTTAATAAAATTTGTGTGGGTTTTGTTTATTAAGTCACCCTGCAACACAAAACTCTGCAGCTGACGAAAACGTCTATTGACGTGCAGCTGCATTTTGAAAACCACACTATGTTTTCACTATCCGTTACGCAACTGTTAGGACGGCTCGGTCGAATAGGAGTAGGCGTTGAACGTCTGGGCAACTTTCCGCTTGGTCCAGAGCAACGGAGATCAGTTTCCGGAGTGATAACTGTGGAAAGTAAGTACTGTGTTCACACAACAATAAGTTGAAAAGACTTTTTTTAGCAAACGTTGCAAAAAGCCCGCACGTGACAACAAGGTTCGAAAAGTGCACGCGTCAATTTGTTACTCTGTTTTACCTACACGGCATAAACAGAAGTTAGGTATATGAAAGTCTAATTGTAATTTGAAATATCACAGTAATGTTTTCCGTGTTTGTTTTTTTTCCACCAACTAATTGATGTTTCGCCGTTAAGTGGTTCACCCTTACTGCAAGACAAAACTCACATTTTTATGAAAAAAAGGTTATGTTTAAAAACGTCGACTCACAATGACATTTGCACTCTCTCAAACGTCAGCTGAGCACTGCGGGCTTGATTAAGAATGTGTTCAAAATCCAGTTACAAGCCTATTTTGTGCATTTTATGTGAAATAAAGTAACAACCACTGCCGCAGCACCAAATCGGAATTTGTTTGGGCCGCAGATTTCAAAGCCACTGACCTGCAAATATTGCGGTATTTTCTATTCTTGGACTAAAACTTTATCTCGATACTACGACATGTCGTAAATTATTGCAAAACTTTTATCCACCACTGCATGATTACTTCGAGTAGAAACTTCACAAAGTTCTTCTTTAGACCAATTAAAAAAATTTATAAAAGCTGATTTTGCAACACAAATTAACAACATTTCCGACATTAACGTAGGTGCGTTCAATTCAGCAAAGGGATTCTTTGATGAAAATTATCCATATTTAATCGATGCATCATAAAATATAGCGTATTCACAGTAAATTACGACTACGCTGTTCATTCTCAGTGTTATGGATCTTATTTGTTATCTGCAGTAGAAGTCAGTTACATCAATTTGGTTTGTGTAATGCCATGTACAACATACATTTTTGTCAACAAAATTCTAGACCCTAATTATAAAATTGGAATGGCGTTGGCTACAACGCCCTCAAATAGACTTAAAGATTTCAAGAGTGAAAAGAGTTATTGTTATTAGGCGAAGGAACCACAAAATTTTGTCCAACGCACGCAGTGCTTGCCTCATGGGGTAGAAAGAACGCATAGTTCCGAAAAAAATAGTCAGTTCTTAATGTGAGTTTATTTATGGTATTTTTTTGGATCGATTGGTCTCATCCTTTTTAATTTCAAAAAGAAACATAGACTGCCACTGTTCACGGTGAGTCTAACTTCCGTTCGGACGTAAGTCAATGGATATTGCCCAAACTTTTGTTTTTATATCCCTTGACTTTTTCCTTTGAGTGGCGTCGAAACCAAAGCGCCACCTCGGTGATCAGAAAGACTTGGTCCCTGGCCTCGCGACATGCAACATTATCACTCCCAGCGCGGACATTTGCTTTTGATTCTACGTCATTATTGATTGACCATGGCGCGAAGTGCAAGTATATCTTATGTGTCCGAAACAGTTAAATCACTTTCTTACTGAAAAGTTTATGAACATTCGGGCTAAATATTTAGACAATTCCCAAACGTCCACTACTATGCCACAAAACGGTTTTCGTCATATTTTGCATAGCGTTCCACTTCATTCAACCAAAACTGATACTTAAAAAGTGAAACCTTTGCAATCAGAAATCGAAACAGGCCACTTGAAGAATCTGCTAGATTGCAGCAAGTTTTGAAGATCACCTCGTTCACATTTAGCTGCATCACCATCCCAAGTGCAATTACCGCTCTTCTGACAGCGACAAACAATTGTGACTGATGATGTATTTGTCAATTCGTAGCCTTCACTGCAGGAAAACGAACAAAGTTTTCGAAACAAAGTTCCATCAACGCAGTACGTTTTTACTTGAGGCCGGCTTGGTAGAACAGGGCAGTCCGGGTCATCATTCTCATTCACTGCAACAACGGTATTTAAACGCTTGAATTAAAACTAGTATCCTGAATAGTAATACTGAAACACTTGAAACGCACTACTGCCCTCCAGGTCTTCTTGTACTTCCTGATGATATCCAAGAAAAGCGTACACGAAGCGAAAATGTCATTGTGTTCTGAGACTCTTCATTGGATAGAGTTGAAGATGTCTGCTCAGCAGCACAGGCGTAGCCAGGGGTCTCAGGGGGCCATGCCCCCGAGTTTTAGTATATCTAGTCATTTTGTGCTTTGAGAAGCGGCGTTCCAAACAAAAATACTATTGCTTGCCTAGAGTCAAACAATTTGGCCCCCCAAAATTTTCTGGCATTCAAAAATTTTGGGCTGGCTACGGCACTGCTCAGCAGGCAAAATATAAACTCTGTTCGTATCATATTGTCAAATTCTTGTCTGTAAAAGGTTTTGTTTCATTAAAGAGGGTCCAACAGCCTGGTAGATATTGCTTCTTGTTTTTCCAGGGTCAGCCAAAAGGATTACCAGGGGGGGAAATGGTGAAATTTCGCTTTACCCACTAGAAACTACGAAGACAACCTTCTTTTGCTATAATTTTAAGAAAGGTCAGATTAAAAATCTATGGGGGCCAAGGCCCTCCGTGCCCCCACTCCCTTCCAGGCCCGTCGCCAGGATTTAGCAGCAGGGGGGTCAAAAACCAGGAGGGCTAAAAACCAGAAAGGGGGCCACGTTTTTAAAATACTGTATCGGATGTATGCAGCAACCAGGGGGCCAAACGTGAAATGGGGGGCACAGATTTCAAATGTGGGGGCCGGGCACCACTGGCCCCCCCGCTGGCGACGGCCCTGCTCCTTTCTGACGCCCATGCACAAAGACTAAATATATGGTTGCACAATGAGAACTTACCTGAGTCACAAACAATAGGATCTTCGTTCCAACTGCAAACACCATTCTTGCACCTACAGAATTGCACAGGCCGAGATGGGAGCCTTCTCTTAAATCCAGCCTTGCACCTGAAAAGGCACAGTTTTTTGAACGTTGATCCAACGATGCACTTTTCAGTAATGCGTGGATGATCCCGCGGTGGACACACCAATTTCTGAGTGTTTTGTGTCTGTGATTCTGAAAGTATATACATGTAAAAAGTGTTGAGAAAACAAGTCTTTGAATGACACAGTGGAATAAACCTTTGAAAACTTCACAGTAACAGAAGGGATGTTCGACAAGGATATCCGCCAAGTGCAGGATGTGCAGGTTGGATTTCACCTTCCCAGACACCGATTCATTAACTTTGGGAACATACCATTTTCTTATTTCTTAATTTTTTAATTTATTAAATATTACTTTTTCATAGCTTTTTCAAGTTGTTGGGAAAATGCTTATGCAGCTTTTGGCAAATTTTTACTCGTTTATGCAGTAGTTTTTCAGGTTTCTGTCACAAACGGTTTTAGCTGTTGCTCAAGAAGGTCGGATGCTCTCGTCGTGTTGGATCCGATAGAACCTTTGTCCAAGTTCACCTCGTTGTGGAGGTTTTGACAGAAATTTGCATCAGTGCTGCTCAGACTTTATAATAAANCAGACTTCGNTTTTAGTCTTTGGTCGATGGATTTCGCTTCACCTTGTCCAGATACTCTTAGGTTCACCTAGTGTGTTGGTTTGATGTGTTTGCAAGCTTTTTACAATGGCGTGCTCGAGCGGGTCTAAATAATTAAAAATAACAAAATCATTAGTTAATGCCCTAGGGAATTATTTAATGAATTATCGATTTTTTGGCCATAACTTTCGAACCACAACCGCTAGAAGGCCAATCAAGGCTCGCTAGTTTTTCGCCTAGTTTTTTAAAGAAAAAAACAAAAAATTGCCGCTACGCGTTGGGGTCCAGGGGCCAATGACGTCATCCAAATACCCCTAAACCAACTCCAATTATGACGTCACCCACAAAAAACGCAAATCCAAAACTTCCCAACTTGCTTTTTAAGCGATACTACAAGACTTTTACACCTGCGACTGATTCCTCCCTGGGGAGGAATTCCTCCCCGGTTGGGAACCACTGTCTTAATCGAAAGTACAAACACTGAAAAGTTCAAATGTTAGAAAGGCATAAACGTGCATCCAATCAATAGTCTAATTTTATTATCCGTTTTGTTTCTTGACTCTGATAAAAGACTTGAATGCTGTTCTTAGGCACATTTGAACTAAAATATTTTAATCGTCTACCGATCGAACCTCTGCGTAGTAATGCTGTGGGTATCAATTAACACACTGCCTAGTTTATCAAAGTCTTACTACGAAGATTCTGGTTTTCTTGCTTTAAAACGCGCGGAAACTCACCTTCCTTGAAATTTGTCAACTTCCCTGAAATCTGTCACCTGGCAACCTTTCAGCTTTTAAGAAACACCAATGTCAGTTACTTTTCATCATTGTATATTTTGCTCTGATCACAATCAGCAGTCTCAACCCTTTGACTCTCAGGTGTTCCACTTATAGTGTCACAAATTTACGTTTTTGGTCGTAAATCACGAACGGAAGGAGCTACATCAAAATCGTAGTTATTGTTGGAAAGGGCACACGCACAGCACATCCGATGATGTAATTCGTGCGGATGCGTGGCGCCACTGTGACATACTACAGGAGAAAACCCGATTCATGTTGCTCGCAATAACTCTAACGATATGATTCAATGGGCCGTGCAGCGAATACCGTGCACGCTGGAAAAATTATTTCTGTCCTATATAAGAATTGTCACTCGTGTGGTCGTCTTTGCAAAACAAATATTACGGGCCACGGCTGCTTGTACTTTTTACCCCAGTTTGAAAAGAATGCTAACCCTGGCAATATTTACAGCATTACCAATTTCTACTTCGTGCTTGACACTACAGGCACAATAATACCAAGACACGCAAGCTGTATCTTCCACATCACGAACATTTCTCTAATATTTCCGTTGTCTGTGCTTCTTTGACTTGGAAGTGGTAGAACAAATTTTTCTCCCTTTCTTTGTTGACGCAGATTAGCACTGAAAACTATTCGCAACACTCAGTGCTAGAAAGCAGATAAGAATAACTATAAAGTTTTGAATTGTTGGGGAAAGAAGTTATAGTTCCGTTTAGATCAAATGCAGTTGCCTGCAACGACAGCGATCGAACCCATGTGCGCACTTCGATTTTACATGAGCGCGTTTTACAAAATTCTCGTGCGTGAGCAATATGCGCACGACATGGCGGAACCACTGCTCTTGACATTGGGAAAATAGCGCAAAACTTCGAAGCTGCACGGTTGCGGAATGGTTTTCTTATCAGTTGGGACGTACAGCTCAGGTGCTTGAAGTAAGTAGAGGTGAGACCTAGATTAAAAATGGAAAAGAAACCTTTTGCCTTTACTTTTCACAAGAGAGAAAGATGTGACCCAATCAGAACCGTCGCCCGAAAGTTTTCAATAGGGGGATTTGGGTTTGTGCGGGAGGGCTGGACACTCTAAAAATTGACAAATCTCAACTGATTTATACTGTTTCATGTTGCAATTTGGGGGGCTTGGAGCCTTGTTTAGGGAGGTTAAGCCCCCAAAAGCTCCCCCATGGCGACGGGACTGGACCCAGTGTATGTTGAATTTGCTGGAGTTTGCCAAACCTTGATTTATTTAGCAATGTAGGTGTGCCACCTAATCAGCGCACTTCGTTATGTTGTGTTGAAGAGCCTCAACGTGTGCATGGGGCCCGCAGGGGGGGGGGCAAAGCGGGCATTTGCACACTTGGGAATAAGAACCAAAAATTTCTAGAAAACCTGAAGTTAGAAGCTTAATTCCAATTAATTGATTTACAGCAATTCTTGCATTGACAATTTACAGCATTTGCCGGTATGACACTCACACTGCACAAGAGCTAGGTTCACTATAGACCTACTTCGGTAGTCGGTGTCTTAACGCAAAATCGCACTCGGTTTCGATTGAACGTGTAGTGGTGTAGCCTTCATCACAAGCGTGTACATATAAAAAGTGCAGTCATAACGGCGGCCACAATGACTTCTTGCTCAAGTGCAATATTGCCTAAAAAGCATACTGTAGATCATGTACTTATAACATGGAGATTTTCACATGCGCTTTTGCAGGAAAATTTTACGAGCAAATTCTGGTTTTTATCCAGAGTAGAAGCTAGGAACTTCACTAAAAACAAACTTTAAAACTTGTCAACTCAACGAAAACAGACTGTCTATTTTCCGAGTTAAATCTGAACTAAATTATTCAGAAAAAAACGCCAGAAAAATGCACATTTTATGGATGATACTTTAAAACAAGGGGCATATATTTGAATGCCAAGACTTGGTTGCTGTTTGCCCCCCCATCAAAATTTCTGGCTACGCGCCTGAGCACAGCCTAGTCGGATGATTCCTCGAAAGCTTAGAGCAAACCTAGAACTTTTAATTTTGGTGACCAATTTGATTTTATTCTGTGAATTGAGTAAAGTAGAAAGTTATTATCGGTGCTAATATTTAGTTTGCTGTGATTGCGTCACGATGTTCACTGACATATTTGGTGCAGCAAAAGACCAGTTTTTGTGATTCATACATAGGATAATTAAGTGTAGGATGAATAATGAAGTGCAATCAAACTAATGGCTTTAGTGGACAAGTCTGGCAAATTTGGCAAATGAAAAAGCTCTTCAGACTGGTAACAAAATCAAGCCAGCCAATCAGTCCATCAGTTTTTTCCTTCAAATGTTTAGACCCTATCCGTAGGGGTCTGCAATAAGAACAAGTGCCCGATGTGACTCCCTTCAATCGCTCATGGTCACTTACTACGTACTGTATACGTTCATCACGAAAGAGACTGTTTGGGTTTTATCGATTTGTCTCCCCATATTACACAATGGTTGAACTCGCAGTTAGAACGTGCAACGGTGAGTTGCGAACAAGCCACAAGTATTTAGCAAGCTACTTTACAGATTTGTAAATCACCTAAACAAGGGGTGGGCAGTTAGCGGCCCGCGGCTCACATTTGGCCTGCCCAGCGTTTTGAGCAGCCCGCGGAAGCATTCAGGAAAAATATTCAATTGTAAAAATACTTCCCAACGTATCACAGCAAACGTTAGTGCTGAGGCTAATTTGAACCAAGACTTGCTTCTATTTCCATTAGAAGGCATGGCCCTCCGCTAAACCCCGCCTTATCAAAGTGGCCCCTAAGCCAAATACATTGCTCGCCCCCAGTGGTCGGATTCAAATATTTAAGAACAGGTTCCCTCACTCCGGACTCACTAACAACAGGCTCTCTCATTATCAGTCTCCAGAGGAAAAAATATAGCTAAAATCCTAACACCTGCAGTGGTGTCTGCATATGGCAATGGTTCTTAACCTGGGTTCGATAGAATCCTTAGGGTTCGACGGAGCCTTTTCAAGGGTTCGACGAAAGTCATCTGAAACATGACTAAAAGCGCAGGTATATCACAGCAAGCTGACCATGGTCACCTTTGTATACCGTTAATTCATGTATCGCATTGTTCCGAGAACTCCCGGAATTATATTGGGAAAAAATGGGGTTCGACAAAAGCTTGAAAAACTACGTAAGGGTTCGGCGTGTTTGTAAAGGTTGAGAACCACTGGTGTATTGAAAAGTAAAAAAAACAGCTGGCAGCAGTTGCCGTCGGTGTAGCCTTTGTAACGGCACTCTCGTTCGAACGAGATTTTAGCCGAACCTGATTTTAGTCTTGTTTCTCAATATTGAAAGTTAGTACCAGGTCTATGAGAGGTTTGCCAAAATAAGTTGTGTGTAAAAGGTGTTCATGGGGAAAAATTGAGAAC
>JGI24159J19872_10013424_pt1 | contig 10647 bp, 8 predicted proteins | sample Ectturendosymbi4_FD_19872 | JGI IMG/M metagenome (IMG submission 19872)
GCGAGAGAAACCTCGGGGCTCCGCGAGCTATTTGTTTACTTATTAAAATACTGACTTGGCTAATTTTTCAACTGTCCAAAGAAGCAATAACGGCATTAAAAGAAATTTATTGTGGGGCTCCGTAAATTATGGTCAATCTCTTCATGGGCTCCATAACACCAAAAGTTTGAGAACCCCTGTTGTATAGGATAAGTGAATTGCGATCATTCACTATAGTACTATCACGGTGACTTATTACTTATGGGCGCCATCTACCGGTGACCATTTATTTACATGTCGCCCATCTCCAGGCCGCCACATAGGCTAATATTTGTTCGCCTGCCGTCGAATGTTATCACTGTTCTTTGTTCAACAAACTTTTGACTGGGTGAGGGAAATGGCTTTAGTTGGAGAGGAAGGTGTAGGGACTGAGGACAACTGCCTTCCAGGTAAGTATGTTAACAAAGCCCTTATTTGAAGACAAACACTGGAGCACTTTAGCACAGACCAAGACCTATGAGCAAACATTTCACCAATTTACCCACTCCACAGCTACTCTACATTTCCTAGTTTTTTAAGCTAGCCGGCAAGCGCAGTCTAATGCTTCTAAACACAAAAACTGAAAATAGTTAAAACTTTCAAAACTTGTAAAATTTTTGCAAAAATTAAGAAAGAGTTAAAACTTTTAAACTAATTTCAAAAATTAATTTTAATCAAAAAATTGCCGCTCCACAGAGGGTGCCGCTCGGAGTCCTCCCCTTGCTACGCCACTGCATGTACAGTAACTGACGTTTGCTTCATTTATATTCGCAAAGCATTTTCGGTCTTGACTATAGAAAAGCTGAAAGCAGGCATTTGATAGCCCTCAGATTCGCACACTTACAAAAAATCCATTGTTTTTGCAGTCTACAACAGATACGGAGTGTGCTGCTTGGCAATAATTTGTTTTGGTCACAAAGAACTTCCTTGGAAATCGAAAAGCTGAAAATTACCAATCCGACTTGGTGAAAGATATGTTTTCCAAGTTTAAAGATTTTGTGTGAAGAGAATATCAAAGTGGAGTTCTGAGAGGCAGGCGCATCAGGTCATCCTATTGCTGCTCTCCTAAACATTGTTTGTTAAAACGTTCGTTCTCTAAATATAAGTAATAACTGCAACTCTCACCGAGAAAACCAGCCCTAATTCTCTATATGAGAACGAGCTTGTAGCTGTTAAAACACTCTCTTGCTCCCTTGCATCGAGAACCTTGTCGCAGCTTACCCCACCTCATGACCAGGGGCGAATCCAGGGGACATTGGGGCGATCGCCACCCTAAAACCCACAAAATAACATTTTTCACCACGATTTTGTACGATTCGGAAAACAACATTCGCGATAAAAGACCATTTTGCCGTCCATTGTTTTGTCACAGCAGTGTTGTGAAGTATACTTCATCTCTTTTACAGTAATAAACACGCAATGAGACTTGACTGCCAAAGATTATTGAAATCGCCCCCGCTAAACTTACTGGCTGGATCCGCCCCTGCTAATGACACTGCGGATTAATCTTTCTATTGTCCACCTGACCGTTTTGGCAGTTCACGTGCCGATCCTTGCTTCCCCCGAAAACGAAAAATATGAGTTTTACAGTCTATTGTCCATAAACGTCAGAGCGACCCGATCCGGTGACCATATTGCACCCGCGGGTGACTTCTTTGCTCGCACCACACCTCATGGGAAGGCACACTTGGAGCGTACGGAGTGGTGAAGCTGACAAAAACAATCAGCGCCTGCTTGAGCTATGACCACTTCATCTCGCCCTATGACAAAAATGTGACTGTGAACAAGAGGCAATTTGTGTACTGCCACTAATTTCAACGCTTCACAAGCTGGATGCCGACATGTCGTTAGACTCGGTGAAATACACCATCCAGCTGCTGAAAAACAACAAAGCCGCGGGAGTCGATGGAATATCTGCTGAAGTCCCGTGAGGCTCTAGCTATTGTACTACAGGAAGTTTTCGTAAGTTGCTAGTGCACTCACTGTCTTCCGCAGGATTTCAAGGAAACCAACATTATTACACTATTTAATACAACAAGGAAGTCCACAGAACTGTAACAATTAGAGGAATATCGCTGCTTGCTCGGTATTTGAACTACAGTCACCTGGACAACTGCCACCCGCAAAACGGCATCACAATCCCACATTTTTTTCATGTTTTCGTTTGCAGTACAATGAAAGTGAGCACACCATTATAAAAAAAACTGATTTAAAAATGAGCTTGAAGTGCTGACGACAATGGCTAATATTTTAGGTGCGTTCCAACACTTCTTTTTTAGCACTATACACCCCTGTGCCACCCGGGCAACTGCCACCTAGGATAATACGTTTTGTGCATCACATATAAGCTACCAAATTCAGCTTGGTATATCGTGTTGCGGCACGTATAGGAGTCATCGCGACACAGCGGTTAAGAACGGCGTGCTGCAGCACTGTTGCTTCAAAATAGCGCAGCAAAACTGAGCGAGTTGCGGCATTGCTGTTGCTGCCATATAACTCACAAATCAAAAGCTAAGGTAAAAGAATCCACACAACGTGAAATTAACGGAAAACACTTTTTATGAGTGCGTGGAATGAATACGATGTGATAATGCATAAGTGAGTTTTCAGTGAAAAATTTTGAAAGGCCCATAAAAAATTTTGTTTTGCTCTGACTTAACAATGTTTGCGAAGAATGAAGATGTAATGGCATCTACACATTCTCCACCCAAAAGTATTGAAGTTATGTTTCTTTAAGCTGGCGAGAGGGTCAGGAAATTTTTGTTAATGAACTAGATCAGGCCTGCACAACATACGGCCCGCGAAAGCTTTCTCAATTGTAGAAAATGTTGCAAAAGTTCGACCTCTCTCTACATCGAAATGAGATAGACTTGCGGCCCGCAGCAAATTTATGTTGATAATTTGGCCCTTCGAGCTTTCTGAGTTGTGCAGGCCTGCACTAGATCCTCGCGAAGTTCAAATGGCTTTAATGGTAATAAATGCAAAGAACACAATCTGCCTTAGGTGGCAGATTCTTCGGTGGCGATCGTCCTAGGTGGCAGTTGTCCGGGGGCAGTAGCCTTGGAACGCACGCAAGGAAAAGCTGCTCTAACTGACGTAAAACAGTCTGCTTGGTTCGCAATTGTCTATTGTTTCTTCGCAGTAGGTGAAATTTGTGCAAATATCTTTTTCATGATTTTTGCTGGGAGGAATTGACAGTGCTTGGGTTTGCAAAGAAGGAATATGAAAAAAAGTTTGGGAACCACTTCATAGTAGAACATCCACGAAATGTTCGATCCTTCTCGTCTCCGTACAAAACTGGAAATAAAACGGCTGTTTACCCGAGGTGCTTTATGCAGACGATGCTGCTCTTGTGAAAACTTCCACGCCCGTGCTTCAAAATCTCTGCAGCTCTTTGCCAACGCCTGTACTGAACTTAACACCATTACCAGCCTGAGTAATACTTTGATCCTCGCTCATGGATCAAGACTGCCTCCACAAATCGAAATCAATGGAACTGTACGACAGAATGATTTTTTAATGATTGCTATAGTAACACACAAAAAACTGCGGAACGGCAAACATTGTTTGCATCGACGAGTATGTTCGACATGAACACTTAGCTCAATCGTTTACATCAAAAAGCACCTACTACGAAGAAAGTGCAAAGTTCTACGTGATTTGAAACCAATTTTACGCCTAAGGCATTATAATTGTTGCAACCACTGCAACAGAGTACCAAGCACGTACAACAATGAGACTTATGCGTATAGATTTGCACTGAAGGAAGCATCAACGTAATACAAGATGTTAACAGTTTTTACTATCCTTTCCAAGTATAAGGGCCCACCGTCCTCGTAGCAACTATCCAGAAGTTGGTCGCATTCAGGGTATCATGCATAGCAGGCTCGCAACCAGGAGGGGGCAACCGGGCAATTGCCCCTCCGTAATTTTCAAAATCCTTGTGAAAGCGCCAATACGTATTTTAGTTGTTAGGTACTCAAGTTACAATCATTTTGCCCTACCCCCGAAAATTTCAGCTGGTTGCGGCTCTGATTTATAGGTTTATCTTCAGTGTTAAAACCAAAACAGGGGCAGGTTGATGAAGTAATTGCACATTACGACACTGATATCTCCAGCGTCCATGGACTAGAATTTCGTTACCGAGTGACAGGAATATTTTGTTAAAACACAGAGACCTTCTTGAGTGACGGTGGCAGGTTTTGAAACAACGAGATACTGCAATGTATCCATCACTTCTCGTAAAAACTAAAGTCCAAGAACGGAGTTACGACAGAGATGTATCATTGCGCAAAGGCGCCGACGGAGACGCTTCAATCCTTCCGAAAATATTACGCGCAGTGGTTCGCTTCTGATGTCAAATCACTAAAAATATTTAACCCCGGCAACCCCTCACTTGCCTATTCTGAACAGAACAAAGTTTATAAATATTTTGATATACACATGAAAACCAGGGTATAGGAACGTAAACATGTTACATTTAAAGTAATGGGCAAACGTGGTAAAGACGCAAGCCACGTATAAGCATGCCCTTAACTGAAACAAAACTGCGAATTTTTTTTTTCGTGAATGGTTCATTATCACATCCATTAAACCAGTGATTCCCAACGTGGAGCGCACGCCTTACGTTAAGGCAACTTGATGTTTATGGGGACAATTTAATAATGACGTTTGACAATGACGGAATTAGGGATCCTTCGGGTAAATCGTTTAATCGAATTTATATTTCGAACGGGGACATTCCGACTTTAGAGACGATTAGGCTTTGTGGGGCATGACCCAAAAAGTTTGAGAAACACCGCATTAAACAAAGTGATTCACTTACCCACTGAAGACGATCCACCGATCATTCTAAACCCACGTTGGTAAACACAGGGGCACGTTTCGTTACAAAAAGCGAAAAAAATTAATTTAGCGCAGAGCCTCGGCAGTTGAAATATTAATATATGAATTTCGCGCTGCATCTATTTCATAGTTTACGTTGTACGAATTTTTGAACTAACATACTAGGACGTACGACAAAAAGCAAAATTACTGTGAACGAGGAAGCAGGATACTCAACACGTCCCACGAGCCGAACAAGCTGCAATTTACGGGTGCAACGATCAGCTTCACTATAGCAGCTACACCATAACGTTTCTATACACTTTTAAAAAATAAAATGATTTTTATAAGCACATTTTACAATCACAAGTTCTTGACAATCCAGCGGTTGAAAATCTTATTAAAATCACGAAAATGGATGTGAGATGATGTGCGCCGCATGTTAACAACGACTGACACGCAATACGGCCAGAAAAAAACGAAAGCGAAAACTAAGCCTTGTGAAGGTCTTATACAAAATTCTGCAATGGTACTACGTATACATACGAAGTTTAATAAATAGTGAGTAACTTGCTAGTTTGTCAAGCTGAAGCATCATGAGATTGGTCCGGAGATAATGTTGAAAAATAAGTGTCCACGAAAATCGAATTTTGATCCGATGTTTTCATGGAAACGGCCTCATCAACGTAATTCACATCAGGTTCCACATGCCCTTTACAAGTAACTAAGGTCATTGATCTTGGTGCAGACCGTAGTGCCGTATTACCATATGCCACAGCCCAAGCACGAGCAGCTTTACGCACATTGCTGCAAATTCAGGAACGAAATGTGTGGAGCTCTCAGCAGGTAGCACTAGTCCCGTTTCGGTCTCGACAAGAAAGACATAGGTGGAGTCATAACTCCTATGTTAAAAGTTGGTGAATAAGTCATAATTTTCAAGGAACCAGCGAGTAAATTCTCGCAAAACACGTACGCATTATGAAAAGGTGTTTAGCAGCAGCACATCTACGTCTTTGGCGCCTCTGTTGACCGTGAGGCACATATAATGCGCTTACAAAACGGGAACACAAAATTTGGGGGGGGCAAATATTTTGACTAAGCTAGCAACAGCATTTTTTTGGGACACCCCCTCTCAAAGCACAAAACGACATGAAAAGCTATAAATTTGGGGGGCATGTCCTCCTTGTGTTTATAAGCATCAACAAACCACAACCCATTACACGGGGAAGAACTACCAGCAAAACTCACGAAATAACTTAAGTACGATAGAAGACCATGAAGTGAGATCTTGATGACGGACATGGATGAGCAATTTTAGGTGCAGTAACTATCGACGTGGTAGACACCAAGCAAACCAGATAAAATGCATTCCAACCCAAGTATATACCAGCACTTGAACGAATACATACACACGGTCAGGAGGGATTGCTTGAAATCAACATCAGCAGCAAGAAAATTTATTTGAATTTGATGAATCGTGTCACGTGAAATGCAATCGCCTACGTAATTTGCATTATATTCCACTCGTCACGGACGAGAATCTCAGTTGGAACATCGTTGTTACAGATCTTTCCAATCTGGCAAATTCATAGGCAAGTGATCTGTAAGTTGCAATATGAGAGGCTCGAGTAAGCTCGCTAAAAACCTATTTCCTTCGTCGGATAAATGTAGTCCGTCAGAAAGATACAACGACAGGTCTTTGTTGATCATCTCTCCAAACAGGTCAATACTTCGACATTTCATTGTCTGAGCCACCTGGACACACAAGTTCAGCATGAAACGATCGATCTGAATAAGTTTTGTCCAACCGAAGTGCCTTACTGGGCAAAAATTGTCATTATCTTCGTGAGGGCCACATATTGAATGACTTACTTTCATTTTAGCAAACCAAATTTTGGTTTAAAGATACTGACAGCATTTGAATACTAACTGCAATGATAACGACTGTACATTACTTTTAATCACTCCCAAACTATGATGCCATAGGCAAGTTTACTGCTAAATGGAACAACAAGGGTATACAGTTAAAAGTACTAGGTTTTCTGTAAGCTTTCGAGTGATCAGCCGACTGAGCTCTGCTTTCCTCTTTTTGCAGTGATTCGACTTGAACATATCTATATTCAAGTAAGTACTTTCAACAGTGGGATAAGCAAGGAATCGATCAGCAAATTTTTAATAGGAAATCGATTTCACGTAAAATTACGCATCATCAGTCCTATTTCCTTAGTGCTGGCCTGTACTTGGGTTGGAATACATTTTGTCTGGGTTGCTTGACGTCTACCACGTCGATAGTTATTCAAAAATTGCTCAGCCGTGTCCGTCATCAAATGATCTATTTGAATAAGGACTCAGGATGCATAATTTTACGTAAAATCGATTTCCTTTCAAAAATTTGCTGATCGATTCCTTGCTACCCACATCGTGAAGAGTACTTACTTGAACAAGGGTATGGTTATAAATCAGTTTTGTGCAGAGGACATGTGGAAATCCACCAGTGCCTCGTACTACATGATAACAGCCACTAAAGACCATTGCATCGAAAATGTCGAATTTAAGATTATCAAAATAAAGACAGGCTGTCATTGTATTGTACATACAGAAAAATGAAAAGGCTACTGGGGTCGTGGGCCGCACAAAACCTTCGACTGGGCCGCGGGTTGAACATAGCTGATCTAAAACATGTTTGCTCGGTGAAGACCGTTCGCAAAACTTGCGCTAGCTTCATTCGAATAAAACTTTGAAGCGCGTCTGTTACCGCGTAAAATGATGCACAGCAAGAAGTCAGCTTGCAAATTGCATACAACGAAAAAGTTGCGAACGTTTGTGCTTGTCGCTCTGAAGTATATGGAGAAAGCGCGTGTTGCTTTGAAAAAAAAAGAATGCTCTCCGTGAAAAGAATGCTCTCCGTGCTCGCGCAGTACAGTGCAAACCACATTTTTAACAGACCGGAGCAGCGGGGGGCAGCATCAGAAAAATCACCAGAAACAGGAAATGTTTGCATGCTGGTCAAGTAAGACACCTTCCGAAAACCTTAGGATGCAATTGAGGGCAAGAATAAAATAGCTTTGAATAGGGCCAGTGGGAATGAACTAGGGAGTGCCACCCAGCCGCTCTCAAAGCATAACTATAGAGCCGGAGCTCAGTTTAAAATTTAGGAGCCTAGATACTAACGGTTTTGACAAATTTAACAAAAAGCCATACTTCACCGAAAACAGCGCTCTGTGTAGGACAACTTAGCTCGATTGTTACAATCCAGGCCCCAACAATGGATCTTTGAGTGTCTGATGCTTCTGTGGTTTAATCATCGTTAAGGCTGTGACATCGCACGAATCCAGTTTTCGAAAGACGTTTTCATGAATCGGGTCTTAATAAGTGACAAAACTTTCTCAGGTATTACCGGAAAAATCAGTGACTGTTTTTTCGGACTTTGTTTAGGTTATAAATAACTTGAGCAACGTTTCTGCAAGTAACTGCTAGATGGATCGTCTGAACTTGTGATTGTTGTTTCTTCGCTGATTTTCCCACGCTAAGCGCGCTGGTTGTAAAAAAATGCTAGATTAACCTACGCAAAAAAGTGTGATATATTCGTTTGGCCTTCGTGTAGCGGATATATTTCATTTTCTAGTAAACTCGGGGCACACCAAGACAATTGTAAATATTACTTTGTAAAAATTGAACAGACGCCGGGGACATGCTCATGAACAGCAAGAGAAGTTTCATTTTTACGACGGCTCCGCAACCCTGTTTAAATGTGAACCGATCGTAGTTTGTTCTGCTGCATATATAAATTAACAACGTAAGCAACTTTTTCAGCTGAAAACACTTTAGCATTGTCCTCATCAATAGAAAGAAATTTTAATATTTCTTACCTTTGGGTTGTTGGTCATAGTAATGACCAGCTACAAGTTTGCAAATGAAACGAAGAAATGCTAAGCGGATCAGAAGTACCGGTATGTAGACATCAAGCGGCTAATCCAGCAAACCAATGCTAAGCGAATCTTACAAAGCATGCTTAGCAAAGCGTTTTCCATGCAAGTGAACGAGCAGATATACGAAAATAATTTTTCACAGAGAAACAGTTATGTGCAAATTTAGTGGCAGACTGTTGTTTCAGACAACATATTCCACCGATGAGTGATAATTGAAAAATACCCTTTTCATGCGCCTGCCATGACATGCACTCAAACACCTGCATCAGCATTTTCTGACTTACAATGATATGTCCGGACATAAAGATGCCCACTTACAATGATATGTCCGGACATAGAGATGTTTTTATTTACCAGGAAATGACTGTACAAGCCAAAGGAAAACGTTTTAGCATATGTGAGAACCATGTTCTCCTCCAAAATGTCAGCTTTTTCATCAACAAAATACACTTCACCTTAATGAGCATGTTTGTGAAAGTAAAAGTTGATGTAGAAGTTCAAATTGACCTTGCAAATTCTAGTTTACAAATATATGCCATAAATGAGTTATGTACAAATATGCCATAAATGAGTTATGACTCACACCTAGCCAAAGGTGTACAAGTTTGCAAGTACTTCTAGTTGGCTGCAAAAATCAAGTGCAAGTGGTACAATGAACTGGTTGCTGAACCTTTGACTTCAACTGAATAATGAAAAATAATGAGGCACATAATACAAAGGTGCGTTGGAATAATTTTCACAAACGAACATGAATCTAACCTTTAAGCTGGATTTTGCATACTGAAGGGTCACTTCATTAGATCGATCACATACATCACCATTTCCTTTTTCAATCATGTTCCTAACACGAGCCTACACAAACCATAATTTTACCAACAATGCACAAACAACATAAAGGTCAAGACTAGCTTGTAGTGATCTACACTTGCAACCATTTCTATCATAATAATAAAACCAAACTAGGAAAATTTTAGCTTTCTTTAATCTAGCAGAATTATTGTTCATTAAAAAATTTGAGTTATTCATTTTTTGTGCATATCACCAACATTTTTACACAACATTCATATTCATACGATTCACTGTTGATTCTAAGTACCGTGCATGGGCTAAAGCATTACAAAAACACACTTATTTTCCAATGCATACCAATGCAAAAATGGCATATCTATTACCACTTTACATGTGCAATTAAATATCTTACATCAAAGAGCAACTGCTCTGAAGTTTACCTCTTTTTCCATTGCAGGAGGAGAGATCATTATTATTTTACCAACATCAACTCCTAGAGTTATGAAGTTTTTGACCAACTTGATCAAATTCTGTTCATACTTTTCAACTGGCACATGTTGTTTTGAATAAGATTCTGGAAGGCAAGAATCATTTGCTCCAAGGAAAATTGTTACTGCAGCAAGATTCTAGAATTGAATTTCAGAAGTAGTTAACTTCCCCTTTCAATGAAAACAAGCATGATAAAATTTGAGAATCTAAGCTCCACAACAAAATATCCTTTCAAATACCAAATTTTAACATTAAAATAGTTTTTCTATGCATGGCATTACATGTAAAAATTGCAAATACCTATAACAACCAAGCCTGACAAGTGTGATTCTCAACATGTTTTCACTTTTTCTGGTATGCTGAATTTAAAAATAGCTTATTCCACACAACCTGCATGCACAAGATTTAGCAATAGTCCAGATCATGGTAAGGCTACTTGAGAAATTAGAAAATTCATTCACAAAACCTTGCCTATGCAAACCGATATTTTTTGTATAAAGATACACCATAGCTTTTTAGAATTTTGAAACAAAATTTGGATCAAAAACTTTCATCTTTTTCTGGAATGTTGTTTGAAGTAGAATCAGTCAGAAAAAAA
>JGI24159J19872_10013426_pt1 | contig 10646 bp, 6 predicted proteins | sample Ectturendosymbi4_FD_19872 | JGI IMG/M metagenome (IMG submission 19872)
GCAGGAGAGCACTGATCGAAAGTGCTTCTGAGTTTGTTTGCTGCACACTATAGTGATTTCACTTGTCTCTGAATATCATCATCATCCTTCAGGGATGCATTTACCCACACAACAAAGTATTTCACTTGGTCAAAAAATTGTACACGTACACCGTTTAAAAAGCATTTGATGGAGCAGGTTGTTTATACCTTTTTGGCAAAAAAGAATACAAAGTTGTTTTGTTGCAATTACAAGCGACTTCGTAATCAGCAACATAGTCACCACAAATGTTCAGAAATTGAAGTACTTACTGAAGAGATAAGCTCAATAACTCTAGACATGGGCCAGCGCTTCTGAGAAAAGTGCCATTTGACCATTATTCTAGATTTTGGACTGTGAATTTTAAACACCTTTGCCAGTAAATTTTTCAAACGTTAATCATTGCAGGTCTTGTGGTGATTTCTTGCTTTCTTTCCGTCGCAACAGCTCAATGTGGAGTCACAGGCATTATCTCCGGAGGCGGACCCTGCACTTACGAAATCAGTGCAGCCATGCAACTGTACGAGGTAAGACAAAACCAGTTCTATTCAGTGCTGTTCAGCACAATAGTATCACGCATTATTGGCTATAAACATTGCAATATAGCCCGTATATCTTCGTCTGAACTCTAAGTCACCGAATTTCTGGGTTATACGCTGAAGCGAAGGATATTAATTGTCTGCGTTTACTGTGTAAAGCACATAGCAGTATGATTCTGATGAGCAATGCTTAACTAGCAGAACGTAGTGTTGCTTTGTGAATTAAAAACTTTAACAAGTTTTTTTTAAATAATGATTTCTAGCTGTTTCCCACCTCTGTGTAGCATGCAGCACAACTGGACGTTTAATTTGAATCGAGGGTTTCAATATAGACGCAATTCTTGTTTAGTTCTTAGACAGTATTAATTTCCAAATGTTTCACAATTAGGTGTTTGCACAAAGTTTCAATAAAAGAGCTTGAAGATATTGATTAGCAGCATGTTAAAAGCATAAAAAGTTTTAAACACTTTAATGACCTTATTAAACTATTTACACCGTTGCTTTAGTGTACATTTAATACTAAAATGTGCATGTAACTTTCAGAGTGCATCATAGGATTTATTCGAAATGTGCAAAAACTTACTGATCATTAAGTTATGCTTGTACGAGAACGGAACTGCAGTTTTGTAGCAAGTATTCGATGCAGAAATCAGACGTTTTTTGAAAAAGATGCTTTGTGGAAAGCATGGCTTTTTTAGCCGCAGTGAGGACACACTTATTATCTGAAACACTCTTGGAAAAAAGCGATTTTTAAAGTTAGCGTATCATTGCTTAAACAAAAATGTTGCAGTTCTTTTTGTTTTTAGAACTCGTTCTTTGGCTGTAGTAACTTAAAACATCGCTGCTAGGAAAACATCCTGTATAGTTCTGTGGGAATATATAGTGCTGACAGTAACTCCCGAAGTTATTTTTTTTAAGATTTACCAGATGGCTCTTTGGAGTCATGAGTTGGTGTCGTATGCAGCGAAATCTGCAAACTAGTTGAGGCATTCGGTTTCCGTCTCAGTCCCATGAATTTTCTCGCTTCTTGCGTTACACCACGCAAATACTGCAATAAATGTTTGTTGGGTTTAAAGCTTGGAGTGACGACACAAAAAAAAACCTGCGTTGTAAAGCAAGTAAAATGAAATGTACTGAGGAAAATCTCTTCACAAATCATGATAAACAGGGTAAAGGGCTTGATCGTTTGGATATGGAGGTGTCATCACCCGTGAATATATTTTTTGTGAAGAAAGACAGAAGTTAAGCCTACTCGTGTGCGACATTGAAGGCCGTCGCATACCATTAGTGGTATGAGCGCTTACCACAGTTTGGGAACCACTGGTATAAGCGAATACGATTCCACCATCCAGGAACATCTCATCGACATCCAAAGCGGCGATGAAACTCATTCTATATTTCATACACACAGATGGTCAAAATTTTGGATTAAGTCCCGTCAGTCTTTTCCACCGCTTTGGCAAAAAGTGAAGCTACTACTACTGGCGTTTCCCACGACGTATTTTTCTGAGCAAGGTTTCTGCCAAGCAAGGGCTCTGAGAGAAATTTTACCCGAGGCTACGAAGATTGATACAGGGGCCCCTAGCTTCTGGGCCCTTGTCGAAATGTGTATTGCTTCTTTGTATGGTAATCAGAATATCGACGAAACACCTACCACATTAAGATTTATTTTTAAATGCAGTTACCAACGGCGCAGTTGCAGAAAGCGACCTTCAATTTTTAGGCTTGATTACAGAACTTAACAAGCGTACTTTCATCCTCCCGGGCCAGGGTACGATGTAGACCCTGTTGCCAAGTACTGTACAACCGTAATGAATACCTCAATAGTCTTGACATGAACAAGACCGCTGGAAACGCCATAAGACTTAAGCTGACCAACTTGCAAACTTCTTTGAAAAAGCTTGCAGATAAAGACCATCTCAAGGTTCGCATCAGTTGGAACCAGCTGTTTTATTTTGGAAATGAATAACATTTATTTTACAAAAGCATTGGCATTCGTTTTCTAGATTGCCCGTTTGTATATTTCATTAGCACTGAAATTATTTTCAAAACAAAATAATATTTTCAGACAACGCAAAACTTATAGGTAAGGGGTGATTTTCAAATAAAGTTTCCGTATGGAGGCGATTGTACAAAAGAAGACCGCTGGACTCTAGCTCATATAGTCTATATTCTTGATTGCAGACAAATCAGTTTGTCAAAGTCGCGAATCCTTTTCCGATCATTGACTCGAACACATTTTTAAATTTAAAATTGAGTTTGATCAACACTTCGAGAGAAGCAAACAATCTTTTGGTGGAAATATGTTGGGCAACACCGACCACAGACAGCGTTAATCTCAACACCACAATTGTGGATTTTCCAGGGTAAGAAGTGATAGAATGTTAAGGGATGTGGGTTTTGCTCTTTTATGAATCTTTTTGTCGACTATTAGAAAATAATTTTTAGTAATCCGAACGTTATGTGGTTTTATCTGTGACAAAATCCAACTGGCAAAATTCCTAGACAATAATTCTCCTTGCTGTGGTAATTCTTTCACAGTTCCTGAACCTGAAGGTCGTGTAGTTAAATCATGTGGTGAAATGCGACACTGACTTGCTTGTTCTCGTCCTCCTTAAGGTTCAGGAGCTTGTTTACTTGTTCTGCTTGAGTTGCCTATTAAAACAAGCATAGCTCACACAAAACCACGTTATTCTAATGCGTTTCCATTGTGACATTCCCGAATACATTTACGAAAAATTTGACACATTCCTAAAATAAGTACAATTACTCTAAAGATGGTGCTGCGCCAAACAAATAAGTGCAGTGCACTGTTTCACACTTACCAATAAATGTGCAAATATGGATTCTATTTGTCATTGCAGTTATCCAGTCCATTGTCGCTGTTAATCAAAGGGTTCGATTTACCAAAGTGTCAGTTTTATTATAATGCAAATTTTGTTATAATGCAAGTGTAGTTAACCAACAGTTCTGAATAGGGGTTATGAGCACCTAAATACAATAGAAGACATACTCATAAACCTTCCTGCTATTGTGATAAAAATTCAAGCAAGTCTTTTTGGTAGGCCTACATCTCTTTCGGCTAACTGTATGGTCGCGTAAACGGAAATGTTTTGTCTATCAGAATGAAAAAATGATATTACAACATTTTAAACTTTTTGCAGTCTTGCTCAACAATCTTGAGGTTTCGGACAAATAATTATTAACAAAATTTGACCGTAACTGGGTTTTCTTAAGCCAAAAGCACCAAATTAATGCTGAAATAAACAGCAAAAATACTGTAAAATAGAACTCTGCTCGCTGTTGTCTCCTCTGAATGCGCCGTGCAAACATCACCTTAACTCCACTGTCCTTACCACTGAACCTGAGCAATGATTTTATCGAACATCTGAATGTATCTTCTCTTAAAATTGCGTTTCTGGTATCAAGTGCCATTATTGCCCAGCTGCTGTAAGAACACTAGGTAACAAGGTTTCAATTGAATAGGGATCGTGGGTGGCGGAGGCTTTTTGAAAGTGGGGGGCACAAGTGCAAGTCAAACAACTATAGAAAATTTTTGTGGTCTGAATTAGCAGCTGTGACGTCACAAGCATTGAGATATGACGTCATTAACTTTTACCAGCATGTTTAAGCAATTTTAGGCAATGTTTTATAAACCCTCAATGACCCTATCTACACTACACCCTAGATCGACGCTACACTGACTTCAGCACATGAATATAACTATTTGTTTTTAGTAATTGTGTTACTTAAACTTATTTAGGCAAAATTCGAAATTTAAAATTGGGGATCAGGCGCCCCGGGAAAAGTGGAGGGGCTAGGCCCATGCGGCTCCTCCGGTTCCGCCACCTATGATAGGAATGTTTCCATACTTTCCATGGTAAGCTTTTAAAGTTTAAATGAGTGAGAACGCAATAACGTGTTTCGCGGAAACTAAGTTTTCTAAAACATGGAGCTGAGTATTTTTAAGCATTGATCACTGGTACCAAGTTTTTTCGATCATGAAAAACAAGGAACCCAGCAATGAAACTCAGCATGAATATTACACAAAATGATGAAAATCATCGAACACCACCAAAATGCTTGCAGAAAACTTACTCTTGTGCCCCAGTGTTACTCGTACTATGCTTTTACTCCCCGAAAATAGTCATTAGGTTCGAAACAACCTCTTTTGCCTATGCTGTGTAAAACTTACCTGCGCCGTGTAGAAAATTTCTCAAAGGACAATATTGCAAATATTTAACAAACCAACTTGCATTATCAAGGGTTCATGCTTTGTGGGCCTACAGTTCGCCTAATCAAAAAAAGTGTTACCAAACATTTTTCAATTAAAATTTAGCCAATTTCCATCCAGTGAATCTCAAAATTTTTATTTTTCTTAAACGTTTACTTTCATAGGTGTGCACCATCACCGTACCAGAGCGTCACGGTTATTAGCAACAACAGCTTGTCTTCTGATGTCTTTATTACATTTCCTACGTTTTACCTCTATCCAGATGACTCGCAAATTTACCTGCACTGTACCGTCGGCGCTTGTGACAATTGTTTGGAAGACGATGTGAGTGGTTCGTTTTTATCTCAAATCATTATTAAGATGAGAAATTCTTATTAATGTATGCATAGAGTAGGGGTGGGGAACCCGCGGGCCAAATGCGGCCCGCGTGAACATTTGATATGACCCGCATCAAAATTTTCTCTGCCCAAGTTAGTGCACAACATCGCGCCACAACAAAGCTCCATAATAAGCGGACACTGCCAAAAGAAGTCACTCTTCCTCACAGTTAGATGAAGTTACAATTTTGGGATAAAATTAATTGATTTTGCCGCCCGCCAGCGATAATCCACAATTCATGCGGCCCATGATAGTAAATAGGTTCCCCACCCCTGGCATAGAGCAACAAAAAGAGACGTTCGCAATACTTTTACTTTTCAGACGGACTGGTCAAATGATCAATTTGCTACGTGAAGTCCGGAAATACTTAGAAACAGTGCTGCAAGAGCGTTAGCGTTACTGAGGATTCACACTAATTTCACAGTTGTAAAACAAAACAGTAGACTTGACGAATCTTGCCTTTTTTAATAAATGACAGCATTTATGACAACATTTATGCTTTCTATGAGTGTTTAAAACACTACAGTATGAACAACATCAAAAACAAAACTTGGAATAAACTAGCTTAGATTTTTGTGGTTTGTCACTCTCGCATACTGTTACATTAGAAACGACGTGGAAATTCTACCTGATCTTCTACTGGAGGTGTATGTCAAGCTTACCATCAGTATGACCACACTCACCATGTGATCACGTAAGGAAAGAAACGAACACAAGTCTAAAAAATCCACTGGGCATTGGCTGACAAGCTCATAACGAGGTTGCAGTGCATCACGCTTCAGAGCCAAAACTTCGATCTAAATAAGGCTCTGTTTGGTGAGTCATGTGACGAAATGTAGGAATAGTTCTCCATCAGCAGTGTATTGCAGCTCAAGTCTCACCACTAGCGGCCGTAGTTTCTATACGGAATTCGGCGTAAATGCTCAAATATGAACATCACACCGGTGCAAACAATTTGAAAAATTCGAAAACCGAGTCAAAGTGCTTGAAGTGTGAGGAAAAGTTGTCTTCAACAGAAACTACTAGATTGATGACAATGGACGTTCACAAGTGGGGTTATTACCTCTCTGTGGTGCCAGCAGTGCTCCCATTGCACTGTAATTCGAATCACTGCCCTCTCTGAAACAATTCTTTGAAGTAGTTGCTGAATTGTTTATGATTATCGAGGGATCTGTTTAAAAATTTCAGCCTATTGCTCCAGCATTAGCCGATGTCTGCGTCTGTCGTCGACACCATCATCGGAGGCAGAAATTTTGCCAACACCGAAACCAGCCAAAACGTGTCGACACCCCAGCCCGGGTTATAAGCAGCCCATCAATGAAAAAAAGCAAATAATCAACTCCCGTTGCGAACCTTTAGCGACAAAGTTTGTTACCAGCAGTTTGCGAGCAGCACCAAAGAAAACAAAACAAAGCAGCACCTGTGTGGCAATGCAGCAATTCTCAAATATTTAACTCACTTATTTGCGGTAGCGATACAACGCGACCTGGCTTTTCTCGCGATGCAATTTACGGGCACCGTCAATTGCGTTGCAACGAGACTTCGCTGCATCATCATTTGACCTTGAGACCTTTAACCTTTTCCTGATCCGATCTTCATTATAGTGACTGAAGAGGAAGCTATGTGGAGCGTAAGCCAGTACTCACCACTTAAAGCAAAACAACGCAACAATCGCAGCAATACAACGCAATTACAGCGATCCCATTAGATTTTTGTGCTTTCAAAATCACCAAATCAAACCACATGGATCAGTGCGAACGAGTTACAAAAATCGAATGGAAACACTAAGACAGTGCGACAAGTAACAATTCCAACAACAGCTGCCAATCTGCCCTGGTGAAACTTTATCTATGTCAGGAAGAAAACCCATCTAGCCCTTTGCCCCCTATTCAAATGGCAACCCCATAACATCTCTACATATTATTAGTCATGGTAGCAAACTTCGTAGCCTGCTATAACCTTACCTTCGACCATCATGTCTGTAGAGGTGCTCACTTTGCAGGTTAAATTAATATATATGCTACATTTAACCGTCATTCAATAGTTCTCATTCATCACTAATATACTCAACACTGTTACACAGATCTATACTTAGAACTTTGCCAAGGCAGTCAACATTTAATTAAGTATCTCATGAATCGTAATTATCACAGCTACCATCAGAACCACAATACATTTCAACATGAAGTTTGTCAACCCATCAAAGATCCGAAATTTTCTTAAACATCAGATCCATCGTGATAACAACATACTGTAGGTCAGGGTTGCCAGATGCTGCCAAATATAGCAAATATTGCCAAAAATAAATGTTTTCCAAAAAACTTTACAACGTTTTTGCCAATATTTTTTATATCAAAATTTTGCCATTTGTTGAACTACCAATGGTTATTATCAAAAAAATCAATTTTTGATTATATGCCAAATGAATAACCAAAATTTAGAGAGAAAATACAGCTCAACATTAATCGTTGTAAATTATCTTTCTGATCACCCTCCGATTTCCGCGAAAGGTATTAATGGCACTGTCAGCGCCGGATTTAGATGGTGGGGGGCCCTGGGCATAGGCGTGGTGGGAGGCCCCAGCATGTGCGGATCGGATATAGAATCTTTAGGTAGGGCATGGCCGATTAAGTCACTAGGATTTCCACAGATCATTAATATTCATGACGTAATCTTGTGAGGTCACATTTGTTAACTCAACTCTAACAAAACTTTATGATGCAACGTGATACTTGACAATGATTAGCGATTTGTGAAATTGTTGCAAATCCGATCACCAGAAGCATCGGATTTCCTTTTTTTGAAAATTTGTTTGAAAAAACTTTCTGGGCGATCCAACGTTTTCATCATCTCTAAACGTCAGTCCTCGCTCAGCAAGAAATTTTACGACAGAAACCACACTTTGCAGAAGCGATTTCGAATATTGTTGGCATTGATTGACCTGACTAGCTGGCTCTGTATCAATTCTTCATACTGATTAATAACATCTGCGACTATACGTAATCGTGGCATCTTTATATTCCATTGATTGCTCGTGGCTTCTCAGCGTGCTTCCAGTCACAGATTCCTTTTGTAGAAAGGAAATGCGTACATTTAGTCGTATCCGCGCACATCAGTCTACACGTGAATCAACAAACACAAGTTTGTGAAGGAGAAAAGCAAAGCCAGCTTCTTTCAAAGATTTCGGCGTTGTGGTTCTGGCGCTGAATAGGATTTGTGGTGCATTTCCGTGACAAGTTTCTGTCTTTTCTGTGTTGTGGAACATCATGTTTTAAAAATAACTTTTCGTTTTACAACCGATATTCCCGCATTTTTTCCGGTATATTGGATGACCAGAGACCGATATCTGTGCATCCAGTGATAGCGTCAGCCATCTCATCTATCGTGTTTTTCGATGATACTTCTTGACGTTCTTCTGCTGCTGCACCGCTGGTTAAGCTAGGTCTATTGTCGTCGTTACGTAGATCTAAGTCTGTAACAACATGTTCTTCGAAATATTCTGTCATCTTGCAGGTTCCGCAGAAATGTCTCCTCTGGACTTCACTGCCACTACAAAATAGTAACTTGAATGTTTCGTGACTTATCTGCAACTTCTTCCTCTCTCATTTTTGCTTCTTTTGCTTTTTAATGTTTTTTAGAACAACTTGGAAAAGCTCTACACTCGAAAAAAGGGGACGATCCCCTTTTTTCTGTCCATGTTTATTTGTCAATAAGCTCATTAGGGCTGCTATATTTTCAGCGCAGAAAGGAAGGACAATTTATGATTGTCACTTACTTGAGTGTATTCTACTTATAACAAGTCAAATAACAAATAGACCTACTGATTAGTTTTAAGCATTGAAGTAAAACGTCCAGTTGTGTAGACAATGTTTCATTCAAAACACACGAATCAAAATCCTTTTTTACTTAACCTATTTAGCCCATGGATATTTTACAGATTTTTCAAATTTCCTAAGATAAAGAATCGCCTTTTACAATTTTATGAAACTGTTTGCATGAAAGATGTTTTAAATTGCACACCATCTTTAGACTAGAAACTGGTTCAACCAGAAAGGTTTCTCTTTCTTTTTGGTTTGTGGCTGCATCAAGGAAAAATTGTTCCATATTAGCTTAAAGAGCCATAACGTTGAAGTAAAACTGTGCAATCTTTATCAGTTCTTGAAGCGTTTGATGGTTTTGCAAGTTGCAAAATATTTTGCTCATCTATCATCTCCCTTCATTTTACAATAAATTGCATTTGGCTGATGCTGGTTTTGCAAGAACTCAAACACGTTTTGGTATTGGTCAAACAATGTACTTCAGCATCATTAATAGAAACGTTTATATCTAGCAGATATTACTCACATGTTACATCCTTTTCCCAATTAGTTGTTTGCAAACGGAAGAATCTAGTCAAAGCATTTAAATTCAACAAATAAAGTGGTCCATTTAGCCAAATGTGAAATGTAAGACTTGTACAATACAGAGACATCTGACATGAATGAATCACAGTCATGATCTTTGCCTTCACTGAACTTTCTTAGTGCTAATTTAACTTGGCTTGATATGTACATCTGACTGTCTCTCTTGAATCCTTGCCTTCACAGTGGCGAAACATGATACAACCTCAACAACTGATGCTTTTTACTTCTCAATATTCTGAAGTTGCTTAATAAAAGCAACCACAAATGATTGCAAATATCTTAATGTGAACAGAATTCGTTCAAAGAATTTCCAAAAAAACGTTTCAGAACAACAGTTGGCTTGTCATTGGACATGCAGTATGAATTTAAGCTGGGTACAATTGAAACATCCTTGGCAAACTGCGAAAAAGTGATAGCCACCTGGTTACGCTACGAGAAATAAGTTTTTGGTACTCAATGTCCACAAAGTCACTATAGTCCTTTCACTCTTCTTAGTGAACTGTGTAAATGCAACCACAGGTAATTCACCCAGCTTCAAAATAATTTAGTTTTTGGTCGCGCGGCGCAAGTGCGCGACCGCATTTTTGCACCCCTGGATTCGCTATAATTACTAGACGCTGCTACACTAAGCTACCGGTATGTACAATACGCTGACCACCGTATCACGATTCATCAGCAAAGCTAGTACAGTATGATGGCTTCAGCAGTCCGTACTCTAATGCCAAGGTCATTGAGATACTGAAAAAGGATTTACCACTATTATATAACGATTAATGTGAAAGCATTCCCGCCTTTCCAGCGGAGAATTAACTCAACCAAAACATAGATTAATTAGACAACTTGCAGACCTTCCCATAAACTAAGCTACGCCACCAGAGCTTGTATCTTGTTGCAGTAGAGCAGGGACAGCTTACTGTATGCAAAAACAATATACAGGGTGACACAAAAAAACGGTCATCACCAAAAATCGAATAACTTCCAAAATTCTATTTAGATTGACGCAAAACGTCAGCTACATTAGGTCAAGCCTGTGTAGCAGACATCTCCAAAGTTTCAAGTCTGTACTACAAAAAC
>JGI24159J19872_10013427_pt1 | contig 10646 bp, 6 predicted proteins | sample Ectturendosymbi4_FD_19872 | JGI IMG/M metagenome (IMG submission 19872)
ACGCATGGAAAAAGTGCAACAAAGGTCATGGAAAAGTCATGGAAAAAGTCATGGAATGTCATGGAATTTGGTTTTGAAAATTGTGTGGGAACCCTGATTGTAACTAGCCTATTGAGAAAAGTTGATTTAATTGGGGGTCTTTCGGAGTTATTTCCTAGGCGGCTTTAAGTGTTTCCACTTCAAGACTAACATCGTGCNACNAAAAGCTAGTTCATAGTTTGAGGTGGAGCTGACAGACTGGAACTGAGTTGCCAGCATNTTTGCCTTGTGTTGATTGTTGCAAGCCGTGATACTGCCCTGCCGAAGAGATGGAAAAAACTGTTGTGGATGGTGACCNGNTAATTTTTTAATCACATTCCAGACTGTAGAGAGCTTTGAATTAGACGTCAAGGCGTTGTAAAAATTCTCCCAGGATGATTGTTTTGCCTCCAAGATAACTCTCCTGGCCTTGGGACGGCAACGTTTGAAGATTAGGACGTCTATTGGCGCCCTTGTACGCTTCGTGCGGTTTAGAGAATGTTTTTTTCTTTTTGATGGCCAGATCGCAAGTCGCATTCCATCAAGGGACAGATATCTTATCAGTGTATTTAGTTTGTGGTATGGCTGCCCGAGCAGCATCCAGTATGCTCGTTTCAAATAACTGATACGAGTGTTCCAGATTTAGACTGATGCAATTCAAGGAGCTGCTGCAAAGATGATGAAATTTAGTGCAGTTTGCTCGTGAAAAATTCCATTTGGGAAGAGGCTCCGTGTTGGCCGGGACCACGCCATGTACCGTAACATGGATAATGGCATGGTCACTGCCGAGAAACTCGTCAGTGATTGAAACGGAACAGTGGCTTGCTATGGAACTGGACACCACAGTCAAATCTAAAATATTCCACACGTATGGGCCAACCAGAGCAAAATGGGTTGAAACTGAGGTATTAAGCACTACGTAATCGTTCGTTTTGATCAGAGACACCAAGGACCTGCCACTAGGATTGATGGAACGGCTGCCCCACATTGTATGGTGGGAGTTAAAGCCTCTGAGGAGAATGATCCTACGAAATCTGGACAGGAAACCCAGGTCAAGGATATTCAAGATGTTCCTCAGGGGATTGTAGACATTCATAATAGCGTAATCGTTTATGGGAATTCCCGTTACTTATAAACAACTATTGATAACGGGGATGCATATTTCTGAAAAAGACAGAGTATTCTTCACACAGATGCAGATTCCGCCACCCTTTTCCAGGGGAAGAGGTCTGTCTTTACGTATCATAACGTAATTGGGAATGTTCAGGTAATATCTTGATGTGAGATGCGTTTCTTGCAGGCATAAGATGTCCAGAACTATGGGGAGATGTGAAAGGTAATGTTTAAACTCCGGCAATTTTTTATAGATAGACCTGCAATTCCACTGGAGGATGTGAAGAGCCATCATGTGGCCAGTGTTTTAAGCTGTTCGGCATCCACTGGCAAACCCATCCGTCCGCCACCAGCGTCGGTAATTATTTTGAAAATATCTACAGGTTGATTTCTGTCTTTGGTTTAAATATTTTCAGTAATGATTTGCGCCAAAAACGCTAAGAATAACAGTGGGTTGCCGAACGGAAAGTTTGTAGTAAAATCTCCGCACTCCATGGAATCTGTTGGCTCATGAACTGTACTGGGTTTTGAAGTTGGAAGCGGTCTATATGCCATAGGGTTTCTTTCTGGGACAACAGGCAGTGGTGGAAATTCTCTTGAGCGCTGAGTAAATGTGGTTTGTGGATGGACAGCAGTTGCCGATTGACCGTGTAATCTGCAAGCCGCGGCATAGGAAACCTTGGGTGTAGTTTTAATTCTGAGAAATTCTGATTCCCTACGATATTTGGGGCATTGCAGATCACCAGCCTGTATTCGCCGTTGCAGTTTGGACATTGTGTAGTAGCGGATGTACAATGTTGCGAACTATGATCCCCACTGCACTTTGAACACTTGTCCTTGCCTCTGCAATTTTTTGCCACATGACCAAAGCGGTTGCATTTATAGCAACGCGTGGCTTTCGGAACAAACGCACGGACTCCAAAGTTTAAATAGCCAATCTTAACTGCCTCGGGCAATTGAGAAGAGGTAAAATGGAGTAAGACGGTTTGGGAATCGAAATATTCATTAGTAGTGTCACGTCGGAGTTTAAATCTTTTTACGAACTTAATAAGAGACTGCAAGCACACCTGAATCTCTTGGACTGTTATGTCAAGCGGCACGTTGTATATGACACCTTTCGCACCAATTGGTTGTAGTGGTTAAGACAGTATTGGGTTGGAGGCCGTGCCATCGCTGAGAGTAGATGTATTAAGCAAAGTTTACATCTGGTGAGGACTCTTGCACTTCACAAGGAGGTTTCCGTTGTGCTATGGAAGGCACGCATCGTAATCTCCTATATATTTTTGAAGACATCTGTCGATGACAATGGGGTTGAACGACTTTAAGGTTCTATCTAGGGAACATTGCAAGACGACTGGGTGAATCTCGATACTGGGAACACTCTCACCGGCAGATTGGGCCACGTTGTTACTCAAGAACGCTTTCCGCTTTAGCCTTTGAGCTTTGCCCGGTGGCTCTCGATAGTAGTCGGATGAATCTAACGAGTCATCCATTTATACAAAGTCTATGTGAATTGCTGCTCGATTGACGACAGAGAAGAATGAAAGCAAAACACCACCTCCCAAAAAAAACTGGAGACCCTACAACCAAGTACAATCAAAGCTCGCAATGCAGAACAGAAACTCGGGAATCGACGTTCACTCGAAACACCTCTGACCACCGAACCTCTCGAAGCCACTCGAAGTCTCTGAAGCCAGAACAGAATGCGTAGCAACTGCGCAAGAAACGGCCTGCAGCCAAGAATGACACTCAACTTGCTCCCACCCTCCAAACTCGTCATCACGAAAGAAAAAAGGGAACAGTGACGTGAAACAAATAATTGCAACCGCAAACAAAGAAATCACGTTGATAAAGGAATTTCTCCGGCAGGAAAGCAGCGAACGAATAATGACCGTAACAGGTGGTTGTTTAAATATTGAACAATGAAGAAATATTTGGACTCATAGGCCCAAGACCGAATTTGGGTTCTTATGAAAAGCAACTTCTACGACAAAGGGGATGCGAAGCTTTCTTTTAAATACTAGGAAAAAATTTACCGCTAGATGGCGTTAGGCGCTGGTGTAATTTGAATTGACAACTGAGACAAAATCACCATTTCATGCAGTTTTTTTGATGAGCTTTGCCGTTTTTGAAAAGGTTTTCTTTTTATGCAGCTGTTTTGATGAAACTGCTCTTGCAGGGAAACGTGGTCTAGAAGTCGCCTTCATCAAACAGCGAATTATCGCACAAGCCGTTTAAATGTGCTTGTTCAATTTCTTATGTCCAGGGTAATCCTCTGCTATTAGGTCTTTACAACTAAACTATAATGTATGCATGAGTCACAAAGAGGACTTGTAGCTCCACAAGTCTGTATGCACAGAATTCGGAGTTTTGCTTGGTTAATCTGGTGCGTGCAAACTTTCTTTTCATGCTTTACACGAGCTAGTCAATCACTTTTGCCTTCATGTGCTTTTCGTGTATCATTTGCTTACACTAAAAAGTTGCATATTTTGCTGTTTTGGGGCCGTTATTAGCCAGTAAAATCATTTTAAAATACTGTTAGGTTCAATTCAAGAACGTTTTGACAACAACGAACACGGCTATTTGATCAATATGTATGTGAAAGTATCCTTTGAGACTAAAGATGTACGGCTCATTAAAGTTTTGTCACATCAGACAGCAACTCAATTAAAAAGTCAATTTTAGCTAATAAAACCAATGTTTTTCTGCCTGAAGGCAATCAAATTTAACTTGCATTACCTAAGAAACTTTTTTGGGTGTTTGGCAAAATAGAAGAGGCGACTTTCCAACAGATGTAGATTAACCAAGGCAATTTGGCGTGAGTAACGATTGTGTTTGAACATACTTGGAATTTCTTGGTTTTTCGAGCACAAAGTGCAAGAAAATAAAGCAGGTTTCTGATTTTTCATGATGCGCTCCCTCTTTTTATACAAACCTTTTGCAGTGACAAATTAAATTCAATGCAAAAATCAAAAGACAAATCTTAACAACATTTACCCGATTACGTGATCTAGAATTCACAGTCCGATTTGAAATCAACCAAACCAGGTGGCTTTAAGTTTATGTCCGAATGCCATCAACTGAGCAGGATGTTGATTAGCCAATAGCACTACAGTGCATTTTAATCAGTATGCATTTCAGGTCCGACACACGAAAAGTCGACTCTTGGCACTGTTTAAACAGTAAAACGCTAAACATTAACCTAAGCTCAGCATATTGCAGACGAATTCTCGCAACCGTAATCAACCAGGTATCTCATCAAAGTGTCTTTTCCAACTTAATGAGATACAAATACGTTTATTTTCCACCTAAGATGCTTCGCTCATTTTTCGCATAAGGTAAGTACACGTTTGCTCGTTCCGGGCATTGACTTTTCACAAACTTTCTCAAGGACGCAACTGCGTAACCATGAGACTTTCCTCCCTAAAATAACGTCAGGTGACGTTCGTTGGTAGCGTAAAACGTGTGTCGTTCACCGTAGAGCAGACAGTCGGTGTCTCGCAGTCAAGCTGACGTTTTCGCCTAAAGCAGCGGCGCTGGCACATATTTTGAAGGATGAGTGATTATGTTGATAACCTTCCCACAGATTGAAATGGAAGGATGCAGGCAGTAGTTCAATGAAAAATTAGGCTGAGACATATTCGCGGTTATGAGGAAGTTGCTATAAAAGCTGCAACAGAGGTATAAGTTTGTTATTTTAAATCTTTCTGCACCTGGACTTTACATTTTTGTAAAATTAAATCCGGGCAGATTTTGCAACTGCAAAAAAATGTAAATGTTAAACCAATTGACAAATCTTATAAAGGTACTTTTCCAACTCACATGACACGTGGCAATAAATCTCAGCTGGCATGTGGCTACCGTACGGCTTCGTTACTTGTTATGTGCAAGTGATCAAACTGATCAAAGTATCGATTTCCTATTAAAATTTGTGATTGACTCCTTGCTTATTTCACCTGTGGAGTGAAGTTACCTGAATACAGATATGCGCAAGTTTGAATCATCGAAAAAGATGAAAGCAGAGCCCAATCGGCTGATTCCTCTAAAGCCTATATAGAAAACCTTCTAGAGCTTTTAATTATGATCAAAGTACATATTACAGTGCAGTTGTTTGATTGTTCTGTCTTCAAGTTTGATCCTCTCGTCCTTTTTTGAACATTATTGCATTTTGAATAACAAAGTGTATTGTTAAAAGAATTTTCAAGAAAGAGAAACATCAGCAGTTGTAAAAACGCGGCAATCCTTATGTTTTTTCGATTGCTTTCGTTTTCTTTCCTTTGTCTTCAGGCATAATTCAAGCTTAGGTTCTCAACACGGTCTCTACGATCCTAGACATTTGACTTGTAATAGACCATAAATGAAGTTTGTTAATTGCAAGACGAAGATCGAATGGTTATCGACGCGCTCAGGCGGCACCAACATTGTGCTTTGCCCTGTGCGCTGAGACGGACTTGCACTGGAGTCCAGCGACGCAGTAAGCTTTACAATATTTTCAATCTGCCGTAACTATCACATGGCGATAAGACGCCCGATAGCTTCACCAGAGAGTGCGCTGGTATGTCACAGGCTTGTTGGCATGTGTTTCTGGTAATAATAGCTCGCGGTTGGCTTTCTCGGTCATTCTTCAGGTCACATTGGCGAAACAACTGGTAGTAAGTCAGTGAGTTAGATGTTATGCTTTCATTGAAGCAATGGAATATCTTTAGTAATAGGTTAACAGCACAGGAATGGAATTCATTCAGAGGATAGATTTATTTGATTTCAACCACCCGGTAATTTACTCGGCGTATTCAATTTTAAGAGGGCTGCTACAGAGTTTAAACCTTGGCTTCTTCCGATAATTTTTGTCTGATCAGTCAAAGAGATCACCAAAAGTTTCGGAGGCAGGCTGGAATAGAAGCAGCAGCGGTATGTTTTAAGAATTTTGACCTAAGTACGAGGTTTCCGTATTACCTCGGCAAGCTTCTCAGAGACCACACAAGTCTTTTAGTCCTAAAATATCTCATCCCAAAGCGAAGATCAACAGCGAGTTTGATGCCGGCAAGCAACGAAGCTTGACGTGCTCTTTAGCAAAACTGCCAAAAATGAAAGGCATCAGCGGTTTCTGAACAACCGCAAAGACTCCGTTGAAATAAACATCGGGAGAAGCTTTCAAAGCATCACGTTCAAGTAAAAGTTGCTTACGTGTGAGCTATTTGTTTCCGCAATCTATAAATAAAAATATCGCAATTCTTTGATCTACAGCACCCAAATTCGATTATTTTAGATTGCGATATTTTTGCACTAGATTGGAACCGATCCGTTTTCTTAACTTTTACAGGTTGTCTCTTAAAAAGTCTTTGATGATGACATACATGTTCTCTCCCTGTTAACACAGATTTATATTTAAACGACGTACAGTTTTCAAATAGAAAATCTTTGTCGGAACAAAACGAAAGCAAAAGACAAAATAAGACAGGGTCCTTTATCAAAACACTTATGCAATCCAAACACCTCATCTTCATATTTCACACAAAACTTCTTTGAATTAAAGCGTAAGCAAAAACTACATTGAATAAGTTTTAATTTCTGGCGATTACTTCAAGCAATCCAGATAGAGGAGAAATGCTCGTGGTAATGTTTGGTACTCTTCTGTGAATGCATGAATAAAAACACATATATTAAATTCTCAGCATTTAAAACTTCCTGTTTCAACACAAAGTAGAAATTAAAAGTTTAAAAGCACCATTTATAACAAAAAGTAACGATCTTTAATTTTTCGTCTTTGATAATAATGTGCTCTAACGTTACACCTTATTAAGAAAAAGACTCAACGACTTGTGCAACTTATAAGTGCTATTTTTTATTTTTTAAAATCATCTGAGCCACATGAACTCTCGTACGAATCAAAACATGAAACCTTGATTTGAAAGCATATGAAGTGAAGCTACTACAGTAGTACCGACAATTTTTGCAGTCACCATAAATGGATACACCTATTGGGTGTACAACCATAGCAGTCTTTATAACAGTTTTTATTGTTTCAAAGATACCGAGAACGCATCTAATTAATAACTTGCAAAAGGAAAAAAACAATGAAAATTTAGAAATTGTAGGTGCTTTGAGCCAATTTGGTTTTGGCGTTATGTGACTGAAACGAAACGAGGTGCTATTAAAGCTTAGCAGTGGGCAAGTCTCTGGAATCCATTATGGACAGCTCGGAATACTGCAATCAGCCTACCTACCCCTTGGAAAGTGTCGAAGAAGTAGTCCGGCCTGCCATAGCGTCTCAGCAGGTAAGGTGAAGCAGTATTTTAGATGGAAATTTCGTTTTTATGTCAAGACCCTTTTGTGAGTTTACCTCAGAACGCTTTCTTCAAAGTTGGTTTGTGTTACTTTACATTTCTTGTGTCCGCACCTATCTTATTCAAACGTTGTTTGTTAATTACTTAACCAATTTTCTGTTTCAGCAGCTGCTTTAACATATTTCCTATTTTTAAACAAAACGTGTTCCCCAAAAGCATTTACGATTTCGAAGAAAACGTTAAGTGGACGGCTATGATCAGTAGCTTTTAAGAAGACAACCTTCAGTGCAGAAATCTCTCAGTGTTTTCAACAATCAGCGAAGCAGTCTTCACCACGTTATTGCAAGGAAACATTTGACATCTGTTGTACGCATTTGAAGTAAACCAATGCTTCGGCGCTTCATTTCTCTTCAGCACTGTTGCAGCTTGGCGTGAAATATACCACGGTGACATCACTTGTGCTTATGCTCAATGGTAGTGCAGATTGGTGGTGGTAGTACTTGCCAAGATGGCGTTTGCGCAGTTTACTAGGCTATAGCTCAGACTGGAAGCGGCAACTTCACGTTGACAACAGTTACACAGGATCAAACGTGAGGGTGAATCACTTAATTTAAACGCACATGTCGAAGTAATTTTCACATCGAGGCAACGCTTGAAAACATTGCTTCGGCCGACGACCTTTCGTGGCATTTAACGCGCATGCCATTCGCTCTGCTGTCATTTCTAATCCACTTTACTCTAGCTCCTTTGTTTTGAAAAACAGCGCTTGCATCAAAGATCAAAGAAACGTTTTTTTACAGCGGGGAAAATCCGGTAACTGTGACGTTCGTTAGTGGCCTTACTTATCATCACACATTTTCAGGTTCAAACTGTTGCTTGCACTCATCGCGTACTGGTTTTCATACTTTTGTAAGTTGCACAAAGAAAAACCACGGTATTTCGCCCTAAACAACGCAGCTGAAACGTGACCGAAAAGTCAGGTGATGATGCAAACACATTCCATATTTGGCAGGATGCAGCACAAAATCGGGAAGAAAAAGGTGAAACGGATTCAGGCAAATCAGGCAAGCAGAAGCAAATCGACGAGTTCTCCATTCCCAATTCGTACGTTCAAATTTCATACGGCGATCTACATTTTTACGAATGCTGCGGCGCTGGCACCTTCGGCAGCGTCTACAGGGCAATATGGCTGTCCCAGGGGAAGCAGGAAGTAGCAGTGAAGAAGATCAACCACATGGACAGCGAGGTGGGCTAATTGGATAGACGTGCTGTTTAAGACAGCTTAAGATCCGAAATGAATGTGCAACGGGTTTGAATTGTTGCTATTAAAGAAAAAACGTTATAAAAACAAAGTAAAACTTAAACAATGCAACGCTTTTTAAAACTACCACGAAAGCGGATATGCTCTGTTCACAGTTGTCTGGGTTGTAAATGTTAACCACGTTCAGTAGCATTCCAAAGAGAATGTAATTATCAACTTTTCACAAGTTGCAAACCCTAGTGGAACAAACTGCACTTACGTACTAATTTTCGGGTTTCCATGCATGGTTTCATTTTGCCTTCTGTATCCTGAACTGGGTCAACCGATGTTCTCACATGTTGGGATCTGAAATGCCATAAGATTTATCACCAACGTGTCACGTAATGAATAAAGGCTGATACTGTCTTATTGCTTATATAACATTGTCTTCCGAAAATCAGGCTTCGTTCTGGCGCCTTTCAAAAAATTATAACTTTAACAGATTCTGTCATTAAATCAGCCTATCACTCACACCAGGATAACGTTACGTTTCATGTTTGGTGAAAAACAGGGTTCAAACGAAGACATTTTTATTGTCCAGAATGGTTGATTTTTGTTAACAGTGCTTACGCAATGAGCGTTCAATAGCATTTAAATAGTTGTCAGTAAAAATCTCATTAGCGACTGAGTGAGACTTGCAAAGTGAAAAATCTGGACATATTTTGATTTGCCTACACCTGTTCAATGCTCAGGCATTTCCTACAACCTTCTTGCTGCTTTGCACAACTGAGACGCTATCCAAAAAATGGCCAATAACTTACTGCTAACATATTGATATCTCACTCTTTAGTATTTCTGTTTTCTTCTAATTTTGATTACCATCATCACTTTTGTCAGAAATTTTTTCACAACTAATTGAACAGGCTCATGTCCTCAGTGTGCTGAGTCATCGAAATATTGTTCAATTTTACGGCGCATGCGCTGAAGCTCCGAACTTTTGCATCGTCACCGAGTACGCTCCTTACGGAAGTCTCTTCGATTTTCTTTCGACAAAAGAAAGCGAAAAACTGGAGGTGTGTTTGGTTAAATGATTGTTATGATTACATTTTCTTAATGATCTGATTGTTGCCGAATAGTTCTGACCATGGACGTTACCAAGCTTGAAATGACATTCATGCAACCGTATTTGCACCAGTGCGTCTCTCAAAAATTCTCTTTTTACTTTTGTAGTTAAAGCAACTGAGAAGCAAGCTTGATTTATGCAAGTTGTCCAAGCCATTAATGGCGAGCAGCACAAAAATGCCAAGATAAAAGCGTCAGCTTTTGATTGGTTTGAGAAACATTGCAACAAAACTGCAAAACTCTCATTTTTTCTCTAATGCGAGTTTCAGTTTATAAATAAGTTGCACAAGCGCAGTGCCGAATGATGTTCATTTTTTCTTATAATAACATGAGGAAGGGCTTCTTACTCACTGTGCCATGGCCACCCCCCTCAGACCCTAAAAATAAAAAACTGTATAAACAGTATTTGGCAGTGGCGTATCTAAGGGGGGGCAAGGACCTCAATTTAAAATGAACTGACTTTGTTTTCTGGTCACTGATATCCGCACTACGCAAATTTTTTTATGACTAATGTACGTTTCCTCTGCTTGATTTTCATCTTACGATTTCAATCTTTCACTGACAAAATTGCTTCACACGTGGCTGTTAAGTAACTTAACACAGGTAACAATGAACACCAGAAAAATGCTTCGGCTGGCGTGAGATTTGAGCCCACAAACTTTAACAAGCGTTTTCGAGAAGTGATACATATCTAAAACTTATAACATCCAAGCACGCATATAAGTTTATTTTATGAGCCTCAGACAACAAAAGTTCAGTTTTCTGTCTCACTGGCTAATAAGTCTCGTAAAAGCATTATACTAAAACTTGCTTCCAGAATGCACAAAAATGCGTATTTTTAGGTGTAATTTTGCAAAATTTTCCCGGGG
>JGI24159J19872_10013428_pt1 | contig 10645 bp, 8 predicted proteins | sample Ectturendosymbi4_FD_19872 | JGI IMG/M metagenome (IMG submission 19872)
TTCTTATTTTAATCTTTGAACCAGATACGAAGTTCACAGAGCACAAGGACACACTATCTGCACAAACAGATTGATAATAATAGACACAGAACGTTTTGTAATGGTGTTGGTGGTAGGACTACAGGATTACAGACACTTGTTAGCTAACTTGCAACACTTCGTACAACATTACATTACAGACACTTTCTTAACATAGTTGTTTGCTAACTCGTAACAATTGGTACAACACTACATCCAGAGTAGGACACGAAAATCGCATGTGAGAAATAGAGTTCAACCCTGGCCAATGCGTTGTGGCCTGCACAGTGCACACGCCCTCAAACTAACACCGGAACGTCCGGGCCTTCAGTCACAAAGGAAAATGCGGTTGTATTGTTAAAAGAATAAGTACGAATATAAACAATCTGACTGCATCAAAGCGCGCAGCCATACGCTGTTAGACTTTCTGCATCTGTCGAGAAACAGGTACGCATTTTATCTCAATAAAACCTCAAAGGTAGGAATGTTATATTTAACCTGATGAATACTAACACTCGCTCGCCACGGCATGTTGTATAGTGCCCTGCAGCCAAAGTTATAAGCCCCAAACAATCTGTGGAAGTATGCCTTCCTGAAATCACATCATAATTGTAATGCATACATGGGCGTACAGAAGGAACGAAAAAGTACATTTTTCACTGCATTCGAACGTCGGGAAAAAACTTTTTGATATCGCGGTTGTGTCTGAATATCTTTGTCATCTGAAAGCTCAACATCACGTACAATCCCCAAATCTTTGTAGTAGCTAACAGATTTTACTCTTTGTACACCCACTAACGAGTGTCAGCAACGGGATAACCGTGCGTATTGCTGTCTTAGCCTTAAACGTCACACATGCTGCAGTTGAAAATAATTTCATGTGATTCTGCATAAGCCTGACACACATCTAGTATACTTTGCAACCCACGTACACTTGGTCAAAACACACAAATATCATCAGCAAACATCAAGTCGTTCAATAAGATTTCAACCATATAACAGTAACATCCAGCTTTAATGTTGTTTAGTTCAAGAAATAAATCATCTAAATATGCAGCAAACAAGTATGAACTCAATACTCCCCCTTTTCTAACGTGATCAGTAACATGCAACGGTTCAGACAAATTCATATGTATAAATAATTTTAAATGAATAATGTACAAACGTATTTTCTCCTTCTATTGCTAATCTTAAATGTACCCCTTCAGATAGGCAAATGTACCCCAGTTTGGGAACCCCTGACTTAAAACAATGAATTGAATAGTTGTGATTACACAAGGAGTGAAACTGGTTTACTCTCGCAAGTCTGATTTGAGCTAAAGCAGCAGGGCTGCAGAGTACAAAGGTGTCATGGCAAGTAAATTGCTTTTATGAAACTTTCTGAGTGGGAACAATAAAAAATGCACCGATTGGATTAAAAAAAGTACGAGTATATATTATGAGTGGGTTTTGATGGAAATTACTTAATTCTATCCTCAAAGACGTCGTCTAATAAAATAGAGAATCACTTAGTTTAGCCATTTCTGTTTGTTTGGGTTAAAGAAATTTCCCCGCGTACATGAAAAACATTTTGTTTTTACCCTTCATTTTGTCATGAAAAGTTATGTCAGTTTATTACAGTTTGTAAAGACAACTTGATATAATTCATCTGCCACGTTCAACTTTCAACATTTCGGTAATAAACAGATTTAATTCAAGTCACAAACGAGTAAAAACTTGTGTGAGGAGTCGATGATAAAACTGAAATTGTGTTTACAACTATACCTTCAATTTGTAGTTTTCTAAAGATTTTCGACAATATCACTAAACGTTTTTGTTTTAAAGTAATGTCTTATATGTTTGGCCAACATTTAAACAGACATACCCAAGCACAAATTTGTGGAACAACACACATTCTGCACGAGAGATATTCTCCAAACTTTTGTCGGCACTACAAATAAAGAAAAAACTGAGACCAATAGCAGGATTTAAGAAACAGAAGTATACCTGATGTTCATGTTCTTTGAAAATAGATGGGATATTTTTCTGAGGTTAAAATGCACACACAAAATTCATATTTTGAGTGTCTCTTTGAAACCTTTGACAAGATGGTAAACCAAAGAAATTCTTTAATGTAGTTGATAGAGCAAATATGAAGAAATTCAATGTATAACAATTTCAATGACATTTTGTGTGGCACATTAGGACGTTGTAAGATTCAGCAGAAGCCTCACTATTTTCAGATGACGACGTTTTATTCGAAGCTAACGCTGAATTGCAAGATTTCATGCAACAGCAAATGTTTTCATGTTCATTACATTCCGACATTTTATGATGATGGAAGTCGTTGTGCGTGCTAATCGAGTTCTAACGCAAGGACCGACCACATCCAGGCACGCATAGAGTTCATGCGAACAATGCTAAGTGTAAACATCGGGCCCCCACTTGGCTTACATTTCGGTTATAGTATTCCCTTGGCTTTCAGTTTGTTGTTTTTTTGCGATTTTCGGAGTATTTTCCGGTGATTTAGGATGTCAATATAGCCATCCACATTCGAATTCACGATCATTTCTCAAGTTTTTTTCTGAGTGTTGGCTGGTGGGCCCATTTCAGCTAAGTTTCCCCCTGGCTCAAAACTTTAGTTACGCCACTGGCTGTGGACTGCATCTCGTGTACGATAGGTCTCATAACTAGTACTGCAGCCTTCTCTACTCCGCCAAACAGGCTGCAGTATTTTGTAAGGTCTTGTTGTGATTTATAAAGTCAACCCCTCAAAAATATTTGGGCTTTGGCGTCCGTTTTGCCGGCAAATTGCAGACCTACCAATAAGGAAGCAAACGAACAAATCACTAGTCTCCCTGCCGGTTGAAGTGTTTTACAACCATTTTTTAATCGCAGACTTTTGGCGATCGAGTTTTCGGTCCAGCCAGTTTCATCGTACCGGTGGCTGTCGCTTGTTCTACCTTTGGAGCTGCGAACGGAAGTGCATTTACAGCAGGAAGGTAAGGGCAGTCAATTCAAAACTGAGTTAATATAGAGTTCATTTTTTACCTTGTTTTCAGTGAATTTCTCTTACTGCCATTCTACAGTATATCAAGTTCACTCTACATTTTTATCTCACATCTACACTCAAAAATTTATTGCTCGGTTCCTTAAACGTATATTTGTAAGCTTCTTAAAGTGAGAACTTCGGTGCTGAAAAAATTTAATAACTCGTATTTTATTTATTTGTGTGTGTGATAAACATATAACAAAAACAAAAATCTTGATCTCCTAAAATGTACTTTGCCCCCAAAACTTAAAAACCTGGCCACGGGCCTGTTCACTCATCGTCATACAAGAAGCCGGCAGTGGTAGAGAGATGAAAACATCCTAACATCAAGTTTTGAAGTGAAAGGCTGAAAAAGTCGAATGAAGGTGCTCACGGGCGCACAAAAGCATGTAAATTGTCTTGCTCAAGGTTTCAAATGTTTTTGTGAGATATTTAGCAGTGTCCGGACAACTGCCACCCGGACAACTGCCACCGGACAACTGCCACCAGGACAACTGCCACCCGGACAACTGCCACCTAGGACAACAGCCACCTAGGACAACTGCCACACCGGAAAACTGCTACCCGGACAACAACCACCTAGGACAACTGCCACCTAGGACAATTGCCACCCAGGACAACTGCCACCCGGACACGTGCCACCAGAAAACTGCCACCCGGACAACTGCCACCAGGACAACAGCCACATAGGACAACTGCCACCTAGGACAACTGCCACCCAGGGCAACTGCTACCCGGACAACTGCCAAGCTATCAAATTCAGTTTGGTGTATCGCGTTGCGGCACGTAAAGGACTTTTCACGTCAGAGCGCTTGAGAACCTCTGGTTGTTATGATAATATTGATTCAACATACGTCAGGAAAAGTTAGTTGAAATGTTGCTGTTGATACCATGTAACTCACAAATCAAAAGCTAGGGTAAAATAATACCCACAACGTGAAATGAAAGGAAGAAAAGGCGTTTTGTGAGTTTGTGGATTTAATGCGATAATGTGCATAAAAGAGTTTTCTGTGAAAAGTTTGAGAATGCCTATACAAAATTAAACTTTGCACTGACTTAGAATGTTTGTGAAGATGCAATAATATCGACACGAGATTCTTCACCCAAAGGGTTCAAAGTTGAACTTACGTTTCTTTCAACGTGGTCAGAGGATGAAGAAATTTTTGTTATACACTCCATCCTTGTGACGTTCACATTACTTTAATGTCAATAAACGCAAAAAAACTCAATATGTCTTAGGTGGCAGTTTCCCGGGTGGCGATCGTTCTAGGTGGCAGTTGTCCCAAGTGGCAGTTGTTATAGGTGGCAGTTTTCGTAGGTGGCAGTTGTCCTAGGTGGCAGTTGTCCGGGTGGCAGTTGTCCGGTGGCAGTTGTCCTAGAACCATATTTAGCATGAGGCAGACAACCGTTTGTTTTCACTAAATTTTAAGCAAGATTTGGTGGTTGGTATTGTACTAGTTTTTATATATTCACTGTTTTTTGTGTTGGGCTAGAACACATTGTCGACATGGTGGGGGTGATATGGGTGATAGGGGAAATCAATCACAAGAAAGTGCTGAAATCGTGAGGTGCCACGAAGCACACGGGAGCTTTTGTATTGAATCTTTGCGCTTTTCGAACTAATTTGTAGAGTAGAGGCAATTTGTCAGCAACCTCGGTGTCTTTGCGCTCTGAGCGAGCGAAGCAACTATTTGCGTTTTGAATGCTACAGTGGTGGCGATTCATCCATAACACTATGGGTGAAGCTTACCGGCACCTAACAAATACGTTTCAAGTTTTGGCGATAACTCCACAGCAAGTATCCAGGTTGAGAGGCTTGAATTGTGCGAGCTGTATCAAACCGCACAAGTTTACAGGTAATGAATTTTTGCCTTTTTGAAAGCTTGAAAGATCTTAAATGTAACGTTCGGTTTCAGTTTAACATTAACACTTGTTTTTGCGCAGGTTGACCTACGCAGCAGGACGAAAAGGGCATATGCTGAAAATATTCTCGTACATCAGCGTTTACCGGCTCACCCCTTCACCTGCACTCATTTTTAATGTAAATATAAGCATAATTTTAATTAGATGTTGCCAGCAGCAAAATTTTTGTCTTTGATGATGATATGCTGCTCAAAAAAGTAAACCTCAGATCTCTGTCAAATCAGCAAGGTGTATCCAAACCCGTTGGCAGGGAGGCAGTAAGAAATAGGGGTGAAAAACAAAATCAACAAATTGAAGCGCAAAATATCATTGATTGTGTCCATAGCTGGTACTTTGGAAAATAGAGCAGTTTCAAAAGGATCCGAGATCATTTAGCAGGAGCAATTGTAAGAAATTGGCCACACTTGATCCACCACTGCAAAGAATTTATTTTATCATCAACATTTTATGGTAAAGCAGACGAACGTAATCATGACATCTTCAATTTAAAGCAGGATCACCAACCTTTTTGATCCTGAGAGCTGCTTCTTGGGATTAATGCCAAGAGCTCCCAGTTTGGTGCACATTCCTGAATAAAAAATTGCTCAATTTATCCTTGATAATGTTATCATTAATAAAAGTAATGATTTGCATCTGTGTGAAGGCACTGGTCATGTTATTGGCAATTTCAGAATAAGCTCGCGGGCGACCAACGTGGTTCGTGCTGGCGACCTAGTGGCCGTGGACTCCATGCTGGTGACCCCTGATTTAATGTTCTTTTTTTCAGGCCTTCATTGCCCTAATCATGATAATTCCCGATGCTTCTAACTTCTCAACTCTAATTGATTACTTTACTTTTGCTTCATGGATTTTCTACGGACTCACATTTCTTTCCGTGATTGTTTTGAGAATTCGCAGACCGGAGTGGAATAGACCGTTTCGAGTAAGTGTGATTTTGAGGACTTCTGTCGTTTTGGCAAAAACTTGTAAAGTCAGAAGCTGAACTTTCAAACCAATATTTCTCAAACTTCTTCGAGTTGTAGCGCGCCTGCATGGCAAACTGAAGTTCGGAGCTTGCTTTAGGAAATTGGAAGCTGCATGACGACTCCCTTTCAAAGACCTCCAAAGGTTTTACTGTTGTTTGAGGAGTCTTCCCACGATCTCGTGGCCAGTGGCGTAAGTGACGGCGGGGCTAGGGGGCGAGACGCCCACCTGGCAAGCTAAATGTAAAAACTGGCCCCTCTTAGTTGACATTTTGATTTTTACTATTCCGTAATTAGTTGTTTTGTTAGGGTTTTTTCGTTTTTTAACTAGTATGGACATCCACGACATCCAGAGATTCCTTATCATTTCTTGACCTTTTTCTGAGTTTTGGCTAGTGGGGCCCACGACGGTGACCAGTGGGCCCCCTTCAGCTAAGCTTTGCCCCCCTGGCTCAAGCCTCTTTTTACACCACTGCTCGTGGCACCTATGGCGGAACTCGGTAACGTTTTTTGCATGGTGCCACGAAATCCTGGCCGAAAGGCACTGTTTCAGAATAAAAGAAAAAACTAGAAAACGAACACGCCATTTTTAGTAGAATTGAAATTAGCCATACATGTGATTCTACGGTGTCAAGAGAGTTTTCCAAAAATTGGCTATTACGCAAATGATGAGCACGCTTTTAAGACTTTTTTGCCGATTCAGTAAAAATGAACAAATTAAAGAAATAAGAAAGGGCAACAATTAGTCTTCGAAAAAGTGACGTAGTTGCATCAAACAGCAAATTTTTTAACAGGAACTCGATTTTACGTAAAAATATGCATTCGCAGTCCTGACTCAAGTAGAATCATCCTCAGTTCTTATTCAAATGATTCTATTTGAAGAATGACCTAGTTTGTGGATTGTTACGTGAAAATAGTCTTTTAATTATAACATTCTGCTAACTGGTTCGACTATACGTCACATTTACGGAGACCAATTGCCGGATTATAGATACAGAGGCGGAACGAGGTTAGATGGCGCCCGGGGCAAAAAATCAAGTTTGGCGCCCCCTATGTTCGAACCTGAGGTCTTTCGGAAGCAAATCTGCGGTCTTGAAGAAAGTACTTGCGGCACTGTTAGGACTTTTTTTGGGAGAAAAATCTGACCCGCAAGTGAGCAATTACCTGCACATTTAACATTTCCTTTTGAAAAATAGCATTTCACAAATGACGAAATCACGAACAGGGCAACAGCTAGGGTTTTTTTGGCTCTGATTTATCCAAAGCGAAACGAGTTTTGAATGCACATATTGGAATGGCACCAACTAAGCATATGAAAGTCAGATTAAAATATTTAAATGCCAGCAAATGAAATGCAATCGATAAATTCATTCCAGACTCTTGTGAAAAGTGCTCACTATAGCTCAGTTTCGTGACCCTTGCTTTCACCCGCTGAAACATCCCCTAAATCTTCTGCCAAAGTTTGCTTGGCTCTCTGGTTGTTTCACACCTCGCACACGTACTTGCAGATATTTCTTCTCATTCCGGCAATTTGCTTCATCACTTCTCTGTACTTAATCGTCGCACCAATCATCGAGAATCCTTCCTTGGCCTACCTTTACGCGGGAATCGTCATTCTGGCAGGCTTGATCTTCTACTTTCCGTTCATCTTTTTCAAGAAAGTTCCGCCTTTCATGAGTGAGTGACGCGGTATTATTTCTCAGTGGTGAAACTATAAAATTATACGAGTTGTGAAATATGTGCGGCAAGCGTTTCACGTAAAGATATGTGTACTTTTTCTTTTTGGTTGCAACAACAGATGGTTTTCCTGTTTCTCATGGAGTTCTCTTGCTATGATTATACTTTCGTTACGGTGATTATGCTCTAATGGAGCGGTTTTCAACATGGACACTGCGAAGAATTCCAACGTTGCTGCCCAAACCTGTTGTAAACGGGGCTACTCATAGCGGTTATGCAAGTTAAAGCCCACGAAACTGTTTTGACGATGCTTGCTTTTAGCCACCTCGGCTTTATGAATGCAGCAAATTCAATAAAAGATTTTCGCACTAATCATGGAACAAAAACTGCAACGACGTTATTGTAATTCACCCTGGACCGATCAGAAATAACTGTTGCAACCATAACCCGAATGCCTGCAAGTAAATATGCAAATGACGAAGTCACTTCAGAAAACGATTTCGAGAACATTCTTTTCTACAAAAGGAGAAAAATATGCTTGTCGCATATGAGGCAGCAGGTTTCATAGCACTTCTGTTACCTGGAGTGCTCCATGTCATAACCTTGTAGGAAACCTAATTGATTTTTCGGTTGAAAGTTTAACCTGCAATTTGTCAAATTCGCAATCATCATAGTTATGCTAGTTTCACACAAAGACAGCTGTGATTGTAGACTGCTGCACGTTTTCCAGCAAAAACCAATGAAGGCATCAGCAACTTGTAGGGTATGCTTGAAACTGGATCGTCATTAATGGACCACACCGATGTATGCTTAAGTGTTTCATTGATTAGCAAACAAAATGACGAAAAGGCGGCCCTTTTACCTAAGCTAAAAAGGTAACGCCCTGTTAGGCATTAGATAGCAATGGTCAGACTTGGCACTCTGAAAAACTTTCTGTAGGCCAGTAAACCATCGGTGCATGACACGATCGATACTAAAATAATTTCACCCTCTCTACTTAGTTTGTAAAACTCTGTCATAAAGAAAAACATAGAAATAGTATCTACATTAAGTTTGAAGTAAGCTCCAAGCAGCGCAGAAATCATAAAAAGGTCTCAGGTGTTTGTCTGATAGAATTGGCACATAAGAAAAGTGTAATCTGATTTCAAGCAAGAGCTCTCTCCAAGCATAAGATTTCTCGCTAAAGGTTTGTCATCACTTGTGTTTGGTCATGTTTAAATGAGTATGCGATTCTCATGGAGGTGGTTTTCTTCACGGAAAAAGCACTTAAGTTTATCCACCTTACGGTAAACTTTCTTTCGCTTATTTAATGAAAGCTTAATGAAACGCTCTCTCGTTAATTGCCTGTTATATAGCAGCGTAATCTAAACCCAGGCCCATGGGCCTCCGCAGGGGGGGAAACGGGCATTTGCCCCCTGGAAATTGGGACTAAGAACCAAAATTTTCTAGAAGACGTGAAGTCAGCAGCTTAATTCCGACTAACTGATTTAATTCTTGCAATGACAGTTTATGTTCCGGTATGACACTCACACTGAACAAAAGCCAGGTCACTATTCTGTTGTCATGTAGTGATGAGCTTGCAGTTCACTCTTGTCCTGTCCTCTCTTTTTCCTGCAGAGGCAGGTTGCGAAACTTGCGAGCGGATGTTCTATTGTTGGTCTCTATTGCGTAACAATGACATGGCAGCAAATCTTTAATTACCAGGTTCACTTCAAGTAACGGTAGAAGGCGTTTTGCCTCAAATGACTGTTGAACGCAGACATCTTGGCGAGTAATTTAGCGAGACAGTGATTGCTGATAGCGGAAAGGCACGTGGTTTTATACTGCGTGAAAAAAAGCATGGGAGAATCTGCAGCAATTTTTCCACAAGTTTGAAAAATCCATTGTTAGTGTGAGATGAGCAGGGGCGTAACGAGATTAGATGGCGCCCTGGGCAAGAAACAAGTTTGACGCCCCCATTTTCGAACCGGAGGTCTTTCGGAAGTAAATGAAGAAAATACTGAAGTACTGAAGAAAATACATGCGACATTGTTGGGACTTTTCGGCGCCCCCCGCAGTCATTTGGCACCAGGGGTGCAACCAGCTCTTCATTTTGGGGGAGAAATTTTCATGAAAATTCATTCGATGACGTCATCGTGTTTATTCAACCGTGGTACAACGTTTTCGCAAACGGTGAAATATATTAGTAATGTATCTTTTGCTCGACACGAAGTCCATAGTACAAACACGCACTTTCTGCACAACACTGGTTAACAAAAGCAGACAAAACTGACCGTTTTGGAACAGCGTTGGAGGCTGAATCACCGGTGTCAAGCGAAACTTCTGACTTGCGAAATTTCTGATTTCACGCCATATGCGCATGCACAGAGTAACATTCTACATATCAAATACGCTGAGAAAACTAATGATTAGGGCTTCGGGTTTGGTGTTTAGGTAAGTGTGTCGGGTTAGGGTTTATGTTACAGTTAGAACATGAAAAATAATTGAAGTCTAAGATTACGTCAATATTTTTCACTGGTTTTACTTATTCCCGTACTGTAGCTTGTTGTGGGTATTTGACATCTAACCAAAAAGCTTTAATTTAAAAGCTTTAAACTTTAATTTATATAACATACATCAAAAAAGTAATCGCCAAACTTTTTTCCTATACCCTGAGAAGCAAAATAACTGACAAAAAATAACAGGTCAGAAATTTCGCTTGACACGTTTTGTAACGGCATTGGCGATCGAGCCTCAGGTTTACAGACGCATTCTTAACACTATTTGTTTACTTGGTACAACACTACTGCAGAGTGGGACGCTAATTCCGAAACTGGTCAAGGCCAGATAAAGTACGAATGCATTGTGACATGCACAACCCCAAACGAACAAACACTGCAATGTTCGAGTACTCAGTCACAAAGTAAAATGCAGTTGTATTGTTCAAAGAATAAGTCACTATTCTTTGAACACTATAATCGCATTTTACTCTGTGATTGAGTGATCGAACTTCGCAGTGTCCGTTTGATCGATGGCGTGTCAAGCCACAACGCTT
>JGI24159J19872_10013430_pt1 | contig 10644 bp, 5 predicted proteins | sample Ectturendosymbi4_FD_19872 | JGI IMG/M metagenome (IMG submission 19872)
TTCTGTTTAATCTCAAATATATTTTCTTGTCGTTATGCATGTATAACTTTAGAATAAAACTTTTGACATTAATTTCGCCTATTAAAATTTGATGTTAAACCTGAAAAATTTTATTGTGAAAAGACAAAAATGAGTGGCATAACTGACAGAAGTCACAAGGCAACAGTCACCAGCAGACCCGTAACCAGCTTGGAACACCAGCGGGGACGAACAGTTGTCTAAGGGAGGCCCAAATTTTACGTTGATAGCATGTAACAATGCGTTACACAGCATATAACAACGAAAACAATGGTTATGCATGCAATATGTCCAAGACATTTTTTCAGGGGAGAGAAAGTTTTTCCAGAGACTGAAGCCCTCCCCTTAGTTAGAGGCCTGGTCACCAGATGATTAGGTATGCAGAAATGACATTGTAAGCTAGATTGGTATGTGGGTATGTTTATGTATTCAGAAAGACATCTGGCTCCTTTTCTTTTGGATATCATATCTTGAAATCTTCTCTAGTTGGCTTGGATATTCTGCTTGGGAGTTTGATTGATGTTGGGAAAGGTATTGGACAAAAGATATTTGGACAATCGAAAGGGTACCAACAGCATGCAGGGGCTGACAAGGGGAGATTGAAAGGATACATCCTCCACTCATCAGCAGTTAAAATAAATTGTAGCCTAAATCATTTTGTGAACTACGTCAGTTTTGGCCAACATTTTTTGCTACTGTAAGAAGATATCAATGGAAATTTGACTAGGAGTGGGGCTGCATGTATGATGCTCAGTAGCCAAAGATTTGAAGCATTTTAAAGAGCAGAAATGTGCAAGAAAAGTATTTAGCTACCATACCTTGCAATATACATATCGTACCTTGCAATTTATCGTCTTTTTAAGGTTAAGCAACTTAAACAAGACATTAAATCACGTTGTAACCCACACTTCTTATAAAATGCATGAAAATCGATGTGTTCTACTTAAGAGTGGTATGCACGTGCGACCAATGCGATTCATCGTTTTGTGCACTCCAACTGACAGCTCTGATAAAACCTTATTGATGTGTTCCACTATATTGCTTTGCTTGTTTGTATAATAGATTGATAGTGGTGTAACCATGCTGAACTACAGTACCATGCCCAACAACAAAATTAAGTTTATTAATCTCTAAATCATTTGTAGGGATAAAGCAAAGCATGATTAGTGTTGCTTTAAAAACATCTCTAAACACTAGATTGGGAATCTGTATTTACATAGTTTCATTTCCGCACAGTAGGCCTACTGATGACTATATTGGTTTTATATCAAGCTGTCCCCCCACACTTTACAACAAAATTGCGCCCATGATGAATATCAAAAAGACCGCAGTTTATTGGAGTTGATCTGAATGTTCATGATAGCACAACAGTTTCTTTTATTTGAAAAAATGTGGGCATAGCTCATATCTATTTACGTCTATGTTTATGACAAATAGCATGCTACTATGATGGGCATTATACAGTGTACCGTTACTAGTACCACTCGTCATTAAGTCGAATATTGTACAATGGAGATTCGAGCGGAGAATGCAAGGGAAAAGTTACGTCAGTCAAACCGAACTGACAAGCGAACTTACAACGCAGTTACTTCACTCTTGTTAAAACGATGCTTTCCTTCGAAGAGCAAATGACTTGGAGAAAACTGGTAAAACGAAGTGATTACTTGGTAACTTTTGGACGTACAATCAGCTATCTGATTTATGACGCAATGCATGAAACGAACCAGATTTCACAAAGAGAGGAACCCGCCCAAAGTTCTCCAAAAGCCCAAATTTTTAATGCATGAACTTGGAATGCAAACTGTTTGAATTAGAAATGCAATGTGCAAAGATTTTACAACTACCACCTCACAGATGTAGAAACACTTATCAAACGCAATATATAATGCGCACGATTGATTAATGAAATAGAAGTCTATAGCCGCCCAATATTATGATAAACTGGAACGAGTGTGCTGGATGACATTCACATTTTTGTCTTAAGCTGCAGGGCAGCTTTAAGTGTCCTACTGGACTTTGAAGTAGTGTTTATATCTACCTACTTACGCTCGCAAATATGCAAAACAATAAAACTTGGTGGGGTAGCAACTGACAAAAGTACTTGCACGACCGATAAATAACCAAATAACACGGAACACTTTTGTGGACAAAGGAAAGAAATTTTAAGTGCGAACACTTCACCGAATTTCGCTCTGGTTTTCATGAGATTTTTGGCTTCTACTGGTTTAATCCCTCATCGTTTGTCACTTGCTTCAATGTTGTAGAGTTCATTTTTTTGACAAAATATTAAAATACATAATCTATGTTAAAATCTGCCACGAAGCAAACTGCAAGCCTTTGTCAAAATGCAGATGACCCGCAACCCAGGGTTGTAAACGGGCTTCATTTCAAGCCTGAACCCGACCGGAGCCCGAAATCATGAACCAGACATTTATGTTTAAAGCCCGGTTTAGGCTCGAAAGCCAAGTTTACCGAGTGAGTCAAGATTTGCGCAACTGCGGGGCATCGGTAGCGTAGCAAAACAAACATCACTAAATAATCCACAATCAATCATTTTTAATAAAGATTTAATCAATTCGGCTCCTTCAACAGTAACTGGCGACAAAAGTGTCCGTCGTTGCAAATAAATTTTGTATGCAGGCCCGACATCGCCAGAAACATTTGACAAACTTAATCCCGAACCCGGGCCGACTTACAACTCTGCCGCAGCCAACCAAAAACTTTGCAAAACAGATAGATCTTACGAGAACTGAACAATGTTACGTTGGCAGAACTGCTGTCAAAGTTAAAACGATAGACACTTGTCTTGACCTGCTCATTGCAAGTTGAATCACTACATACTTTGCAATAACTGTAGGTCTAAGGCAGTCTTAACCGGCATTAGTAACAACCAAGCTCCATCCATAAAGAGTAGGACATGGTGGAGCGCATATATAACGCCCTGCATAGCATAAGAATTGAGCACGTTTGATAATGTTCGATAGAGGAAATTCATGGTTCGTCCAAACGAGATAATTGTTTGCTAACAATGAGATTTATAAGTGGTTTTTACTGAATTCTCGAGCTCAAGGAATATCTGGAAAAATGAACAACCTCCTCAAACACCACATGGGCGCTGGACCCCCAGAGGCGCAGGGCCCTTCGCCACCCCAAGAAAACTGTGTTGGACATACAGTCGCGCTCAAAAGTTGAAGACCACCTGCTTGAAATTTGGACTTTTACAAGTCAGGAAAATTGTCTTATTTGTTCCGTCACATTGCTTTTTATGTTGGAAGAACATTGCTACATAACTGATGCTTCTATTACAAAATTTAAGAATGAGGTTTTCAACGATCTGGTTGTTTTGGAAACAAAAAATAATCAAAATTATTGAATGTTTTTCTGCTGAAAACTTGGACTAAAAAGAGTTTTTCAGTTGTAGAGAGGTCAAAAATTGCTACATTGCATGAAGAGAGGTAGGCCTATTCTGAAAGGCAATTATCCGAAAAACTGAAGTTCAGCAAGACTGCAATCCATCAGGCAGTCGCTAGATTCAAGATGTTTGGTAGTTTTCAGGACTTGAACAGGGCTGGTGAGCTCGAGGTTACCAGTCATAGGTATGATCACAAGTTAAAGAAGATGGTAGTGCACTCACCCACCACTTTGAGCAAAAAGATTTGATCAGATTTGTTGCTCACGGGTGCAGATGCCAGTAGGGGAAGTGTGGGGCCTATGAGACAAAGGGACCCATGAGACATTGACACTTCTCGAAACCTTGTGACGATAAGCTTTCTGCTTTGAGGCTACGACAATCAACGTGACTAGCACGTTTGCTCTTGCTGTGAAAGTAGAACTATTGCAGCACCAGCAATGAGAAAAAGCGAGCGTTGCATTTTGTGCACCCTGAAGTAAATATTTTAAGGTGGGAACAAACTGCACTTCAGACAGTTTATTTAAAAACGGGAATACGATAAGGCAGGTTATTGGGCTTGGGTTGCTAGCTAACATTTGCAGAATGCTTATTCGTCCGTGCTTTAAGAGATACAGGCAGTCTTGTAACAGTCATGGTCACTGGGACCAATGAGACACGACCGTCTCATCGGACCCGGGATCAGTCACCAATTAAAGTTTTTTTTCATTACCCAAGACACTTCAAACAGTTTTAGATAAGGCTATATGTTCAAGCCTGCCGCTCCTGCAGTTATTATTTTGTGCTAAGAAACATGCATGGTTATTACAGCAAATCTGCTAGGAAGTTGTTTCAAACTGTTATGGCAAGATATCATGAAACTATGCCTCCAACATTTTTGCAGGCCCTTTAAGATAATGCCAACTTTCAAGCAAATAAAAACTGCCTGTGATTTATTTACTCAGAATGCCATCAATGCTGCTGTGAAAGATTTTGTGGTACACAACTTTTCCATTAGAAAAACATGCAAGAAGCATGGGTTGGACAAGTCCACCTTACGTTGATAACAAGCTAAAGATGGCAATACGTTGAATGTTGCAAAGAGGTCTTGCACAACAAATCAGGTATGTCACTATGTGTGCCCTTGTTTCGTACTGATTGTTTACTTTACCAGCAGTGGCGTAACGACGGGGGAGCAAGGGGGGACATTTGCCCCCGGGGAGCCAAATTGAAGTCGGAATGTCACGTGCTAATTACGAAATGTCAAATGTCAGCGGATGCTAATAATTACAATTAACGAAATGTCGAAAGTCATTGCAAAATCTCATCAAGATCACCAAGGTTCGCAAAACGAGCAATTATGAACCTTAGTTAAGTTTCAAGGCGGACTTTCTGTCTCCAGCAATAAGCGCCCGCTTGTGGTTTGACTCACGGCTGCATCTCAATGCTTTCAGAATACCTGGGTTGCGAACTTTCCGACTTTATCATTTTATAGTTACGTCACAATGGGACGGGAANCCAGCGTTCACAGTGCATGCAAGGATTGCAGGGTGCTATACTGCGCATGCTTTTAGAGCAGCGATAAACCTTTCATAATGTTGTTACCATGAATGTGCAGAGAGGGGATGAACGAGGCGACGGCCCCGGACAGCCAAGGCAGTGGGTCATCCAAAGAGTGAAATTACAAAAGGTGCATTTACAGGCTTGCCAGATTGGCCATTTCATGGCCAATTTCGAAAAATTTGGCCATTTTTGAACTGGGCTGGCCATGAAAAAACACATTTGGCCATTTTGCAAAATTTGGCCATTTTTTTGGTTTGTCACTGTAAAATTAAGTTTTCATTAAATATTTTTTCTTTTTGTATTTTTTGGACGGTTTTCATGTCACTCATTTTGTTGCAGTAACATCATAGCACTTCAGCCTTTATTGCTTTGAAGTGTGTACAAATGATTTAGCCTTTGCAGTCAGTAAATTTTGTACAGATGTTTCAGTCAGTGATAATCTTTTGGTTACCATTGGTATCTGCTGCGCTCGTACTATAACTGAAGACTGCTGCACTCGGTTGTGTGACTGATAATGTTACAGCAGAAATATTTTGAATTTTTGGTTAGATTTTACTTTTAGAAGTTTCTCATCACTTTTACTGTAACACTCTGCAATAACTTCAACCTTGAAATGTTTAAAGTGTGTACTAATTATTTAGCCCTTGCAATGCTGTAGATTTTATGCAAGTGTTTCAGTCGGACCTGTCATGAGTCAGTGTTTGTTCTCAAGTGTTCCTTCCCTTTCGTTCATAGGCGAACTTGATGGTAGTTTTGAGCATGTGGTTAACTCACTATGATGATCAGCTGACTTTTAATCTTTTGTTCATATATTTGGAGCACAAGATCCAGATAATTCTAACCTTGTCGTTGAATTGGAAAGTTAATTTCAAATTGTTTTAACCCAGAAATGGGTCAGAATTGAAGCATGTATCTACAATAGTGTTTAATATATGGTTCTAAATTTTATTAATATAAATAAAGACAAGTTGTAACAGGTAATCTTAAGTTTACGGGAGAAATTGCTGTTTTGGGGTAAAAACTTGCTTCTTTGGCAAAACATGTTTTTTCGGCAAAAAATATACTGCTTTCCGAACAATTTGAGACACCTATGAAGAAATTATCATAGTTAAAACATCTTGTGATTTTGGCCATAACTTAAAAAAACAGACATTTTGGCCATTTTTATCAGGATTTTGGCCATAAGCTGCGAAAAAAATCTGGCAACCCTGTGCATTTATCAAAATCTTGTAACTATAGACCAGGGGTGCAAAACTTTCTGTGAATATTAGTAGCGCGCAGAAATTTTTAGTAAGTTTTGCCATAGAGAATTCATATGCACAGAGTATAAAATGCAAAAAGAACGACGAGAAAAAATTTGTGGAATGTGGTTGGACTTGGAATGAGATTTAAAGAATCAGGACTGGATCTGGATCGCAAAATTTGACAGTGCGCTCATCTCTGGAGTATACTAGCTCTATTCTCTTGCTGAAAACCGACTGTGAAAATTCAGTTCAGTGCGGGCTGGTCAGGATGGAGCGTGGCAGACTGCAGAGATGAGTATTGGACTGGACCTGGATTGGATTGTATCTGGACTATGACCAATTTTGTTGATTTTGGACAGGATCTGGGATGTAAATTGCTTCATTAATTTAGGATCAAGACCGGATTTTGACTGAGTTACTTGAAAAATTGCGTAATTTTTGTCATTGAAAAGCTGCATTTTTGTTTGTTCTTTGGTGTTGGATTTCAAATTTCACAATCTTTTCTACTATGGTTGGACTTGGACTTAGTTTTAAAAATAAAAGACCGGCTCTGGATCACAAAATATGACAGCCCTCTTATCTCTGCTAGACTGACGCCTTTGGCGGGCTTTCTGACCTGGCTGGCACATAGCAGTGGTGGCCGTCAGAGATGAGCACGGATCAGGACTGGATCAGGAGCGGAGTCGGAGTCTGAAAAAGTGACTCCAGCCACCTCTGCTGTCCGGCAGTTAGCTGTCCTGGCCGAAACTCGCGAAGGCCAAGTTTGGTAATGAAAGTGTAATAGTCATGGTGCATATTATAATATAAAATACGCCCTTTTTAATGAAGTCATGTGTTGCAGTTGACTGCATCGCCTTGAACTACTGAGGCAAGCACAAGCAAGAGATGGCAATTCGGGGCATTAACTAACAGGAAAGCAACCAGCAGCAATAGAGCTCCCTCACTGAGTTCACTCTGTTACTACTAGGTTCGACTAGGGAATTACGATAAGGGAATTACGATAATTCGCTTGTGGTGACTATCACAGTGACTTGTTACTCATGGGCACCATCTACCGGTGACCATTTATTTGCATGTGCCGCCATCTTCTGGCCGCCACACATGGATGCATATAACTTTGGATGCAGAGCTCTATACAACCTGCCCTGAAGAGCGAGTGTTAGTACCCACCAGCGATGAACATGGATTTGGATTTGGATGTAAATCCTGCGGATTTGCAGTTTTTTGATGGATTTGGATTGGACTTGGATTTCATAATTTCTGACTAACCGGATTTGGACTTGGAATTGGATTTTATGATTTTGTTTAAATATTTTCATAACGTTTGGTTCAGTTTCAAGATTATTGTATTTAATCTGTGCAATGACATTAAAATGTGTTATAATGTCATTGATCTGTGTAAATTTGTTCAAGTTTGGTTCAGGTTCAATGAAAATAAGACGTCATTAGGAATTGTACAACGCACACATCGTGCTGGTTCAAATGTTCAGCCTTCAGGATGACCAAGAGCACTAGCAGCGATAAGAGTCTGCTCTCATGTTCAGGCCACTGGTGCCATCCCTAGTGTTTCCACTCGATCTGGTGTTTTTGCATTTCATCTAGTGTTCTATTGGTATTTCATGGGTGTCTAGTACTTTTTAATGAGTGAGCTCAATGTAATTAAAGTATAAATTTTGTGTACTTGAAACTGTGATTGAGACTTTTTGATTTTGTACAACTGTAATTTGCTAAAAATTCTGCCAAATACATCTTAAATTACACAAAAGCATACAATCTGTTTTGAGTTAAACCGCTATGAGTCGAGGTGACTGTGGTGATTTGTTAAAAGTTTCAGTGACCTGTACAGCGTACAAACAAGTACAAGCGTTGCTGCTGAAGGTTGTGGCTATGTTGAAAGTCAGTAGAGGTGCCATTTACCCATTTGCCTAAATTTCGCATTTCAATTTCTCAAGAGCAATGGCGTGGAAGTGTGGTTGGTCTTTTTCTTGTGGTAATTTACCAAATTGTGTGAAGGTGTTGCACTTCACCAAGACACGTTAAAAATTGTATGACGTAAAAGAATAATTGTTTGCAATTGCATGTGTTTGTGTGTTTATGTGTGTTCTATGGTCCATCTGGTCTGAGAATTATAAACATATAATGTTCGAAACACCCGCCCGCTCCTAAGTACAACACCAATTTTCTTGTAATCTGACAAAACTGTCATATATTTGTGATCTAATGTTTCCTTTTTTTTGTGAATCTACATTTTTTCATTATGAAATCTAGTGCTTTTCCGTAACAAGAGGGTGGCAACACTGGTTCAGACGTATCGTGCCATCAAAGTTTCCGATTTGGTGTGGCTTTCATTGACCCAATCCCTTTTCTTGACTCATGATTGCCACACGTAACAGAACAGTAATACCTACTGCTTACATACATTTAGCATATTTCATCAGATCTTTATTTATTTATAGCCTAGTGCCTAAACTTTGCGTGTGCTTTTTGCCTGTTAAGCTTTTATAATAATTTTAGTTAGGCCGACAGGCTATGCAGTAATGAGGGCCTAATGTAGATTGCTATTGAAAAAAATTTTTTAAATGCCAAAAACCGACAAACAAAAAAGACGTGGCCTTGGCTAATATGAATAGATCAAATGTCATTCACTGCATGACTTTTTCATTGAAATGTTTTTAGAGGTGTTGCATGTGTACGTCAAAAACTTGGTTCTGTTTTTGGTTATAATGGTTACAACTTTTTCAGGATATTCTAGTTTTGAGTGGTCAAAACTGATTCATATGACTAACTGAGCATCTCAATGCATTGCTGCTAAAATTGATTGCGATGTATGTTGAAGTCTTTGAAGTGTCAACTATTGCGGTATTGTAAAACAAAGATGCAGCAGAAGTTAATTTGAATTATGATGCAAATTTTTTTCTTGAATCATATTGAATTGGATTACATGTAGACTAATATAGTAGTGATAAGATCTCGGATTTAAACAGGATTTGGATTTTTGAAACGGTCTATTTTCGGATTTGGATTTGGATTTAAAAATGAAATACCGGATTGGATATGGATTTGAAAAATCTAAATCCGTTCATCTCTGGTACCCACCAGGTTCAATGTAACATTCTTACCTTTGAGGCTCTGTTACGAAAATACATGTACTAGAGATTGTACGGGCCGCTAATGGTCCGGATTTTGGGCGGGCCGCTGAGGTTGAACGAACGGGCCGCTCACAATATTTTTAGCGGTTGGATTTTACAGAGCTGTTACTAGCCGCCCGCTAATGTTAAAAAAAACTGAACAATTATTTTGAGTTCAAAAGAACCACTCGGTGGCAATGAAAGTGAGTGAAACCACTGGCATCTGCTTAACTTATTTTTCCAACAATCGTGTTAAGAAAATATCAAGTGAGCCAGATGCCTTTGTCAAAAGAGCCACATCTGGCTCGCAAGCTATAGGTTCCCGACGCCTGCATTAAACGTTTTTTAGAAAAGATCTAACTAACCTTTTATATTACTTCATACATTTGATTTGCTGCTGGCTTACTTGTAAATTGTCAGTATATAGATTTGAACTTGCTAAAAATTTGATGCAAATAATACATATTACCTTAATTTTCATGTGCAAGTACCGCTAGTGTACATTTCAAGTTAGGTTTTGACTTTTTTTTAACATTTTGTATGTCTGGGGTTTTTATCATTTTCTGTTATTTTTTCAAGGTAAATTCTGGGGTTCTTCTTCATAACAGAGTGGCAACACTGGTCAGTGTTTCTGGTGCTGAGCAGAGATGAGTACGGATCAGGACTGGATCAGGACTGAAGCCAATTTTAGCCGGATCAGGACTGGATCAGACTGCAATTTTTTTCAAAGTTGGCGGATCAGGGCTGGAACGGACTGAGAAATTTTTTGTTGTTTGAATGTGATTATTCTGAAAATATCAAAATTTTAGTTGTGATCCGATTTCACAGGTTTGATAAATGGTACTGCATATTTTGCCATCAAATGCGAAAACTCTGCTGGGACTATTTTACAATTCGGACTGTATACACAATTGTTCACATATAACGATGAGTTTTAGTAGCAACGTGAACATAGTTGAGTGGTTCGTGTCTATGCCTGCTGTGCGATTTTTCGTTGGTTCTGCTTTCACCATTCCTTTGGCATAGCGTGTAGAGGTTACACTTTTGATAGGAGTGCTTTTAATGTACTTTTTCAAAATGTTTAGGGTTTGGGTGTATGTTTAAGTGTCGGATTAGAGTTTACCTTTAGGGTTTAGGTTTTAGGTTCAATTTTTAGGTTTAGGTTTTGGGTTTATGTTTGAATTTTGGGTTTAGGTTCATGTTTTGGGTTTACGTTTTGGGTTTAGGGTTTAGGTTTTGGGTTTAGGTTTTGGGTTTAGGTTTTGGGTTTAGGTTTTGGGTTTAGGTTTTGGGTTTAGGTTTT
>JGI24159J19872_10013432_pt1 | contig 10643 bp, 7 predicted proteins | sample Ectturendosymbi4_FD_19872 | JGI IMG/M metagenome (IMG submission 19872)
GATAAAACTCGGCTTCGCTGACTCGTTCTCGATAAAACTCGGCCTTGCTGACTCGTTTTCGATAAAACTCGGCCTCGCTGACTCGTTCTCGATAAAACTCGGCCTCGCTGACTCGTTCAGCGGATTTCTTTTCTGAAGGCAGACAAGGATACGACCGTGATAAAAAGAGCCAGCCAATCAAAAGCGATTTGAAGCTTTTCCTGAGCGCTTCGTTGTCTCTTGTTAATAACACTAACCTCGGTTCGTAGATCCGATACAAACAAGCGGGAAAATAACGAAAACTTCAAAAAATGCACAATTTCCCGATAGGAGCGCAAGCGGTGGAAAACCGGGTTTTCCTTCACAGGGCTGTCGCCATGGCAAACAACATGCCATGGAAACAAGCGTACCTCAAAAAAGATGGCTGAACGATGCATTGTATGGGTGCCATGGCTCTCATCATTCGCAGATCATAGACTTTGACGAACGGGTCAAGGCTCATCATTCCACCCGCATTGCTTTCCGATCTGCAAAACGTGGATGGAAACGCATGAGGCACTTTCCGAAAAAAATCGCATTTACTGCTCCATGCAACGTAAGGTGAATGCGTCACAGTCGGTTTTGTTTTGAAAAGAAACAGGGCCTGACAACATACCGCACGCGTGCCACACTTGGCACGCCAAGCAACGTCCAATGGCACGCACAAGCACCGAGTCTTAAATATCAATTTTGTTATGATTCACAAGAATGCGTCTCTCGTTGACACACTGAATGCTTTGAAATCTTAAGTCGGCACACAGTTTGCAAAAGGTTGCCGACCCTGCTACACAACGTCAAAGTGTTTTTGAAAAATGCGCGCTTGAAACGCAGCAGTTTCACGATGACTCAGCAAAGCCTTCACGCGCAGTTCAAGCACATGCTCAATGCTGAGGTAGACAACTCACCAACAGTACTCCGTGCAACAGAATGGAAGTGGGTCAGTTGGAAATTCTCAATTCTTTTTGATGAGGCACGGGAAAGTTTTTGCACCGCGGTGTGCACAGACCAACCCAAGCTATAGACCAGGGGTTCCCAACCTGGGATACATGTACCCTTAGGGGCACATTTGCCTGTCTGAAGTGGTACATTTACGGTTTATATAGAACAGAAATATATAGTTACATATCTTTTATTTCCAAAAATGTATACATATCAGTAAACATTTTTTTAAAAGCCGTTATGTGCTTGTTTTTTAATATATCTGTGATTAATCACGATAAAATATTTTGTCATGAGAAATTTTAGGGGTACATATTCATCTGTCGGAAGACTGAAGGGGTACATGGTCAGAGAAAGGTTGGGAACCCCTGCTATAGACAGATGACCATGTACGTATTGAGCGAACATAAAACGTGTTTNATGCGTAGTCTTACCGTGCCCGAGAGTAGTTTTGTAATTTACTGAACAAAGGGATTTGCAACTGAAGAAGTCGGCAAATTTATTGTGCACTGGCAGCCTAATATATCTATATCACAGTGTATCTATCGTGATACGACTATGAAACAATAGCCAGGGGTTGAGAAGGCACACCAGGGTGAAGCTGCAATGATCTAAGAAAACTAACGTATACCCACCTCTATAAGGCACACCTACCTTCTGGAAAACCCACACGTGATGAGCAAGTGACCATTGGCGTCGAAGTCAGACAAAGTTCCCGAGTGAGCGTCGAGTCTGTGCTGGATTTTTAACGAGTCGCGGTCCCGCAGCATAACCTTAAAATTTTTTTTCGGGCAATTACTGAAATAAAACGCAAGTCTTGAGTTGCAGGATCACCAATTCCACACAAACACACGTACCTTTCCGTTAAATCCACCACAGCACAAATACTTTGACGTTGTACGAAATATCGCCGTTCCTTCGTCTTCGCTCACCGACACTCTAAAACCGTAAGAGGAGGAACATAGTAAGATTTATTGAGAATTCTACAGCAAACAAGGATATGTCTTTACAGGAATGTGGTATAAACTGGCTCAGGATTTTTGTTGCAAAACAACAACTCGCACGTACGCTTGCTTTCACTGTTTACCTGCAACGCTAAAACATATCTTTCGCCTCAGGGGGAAATGATGAATAGATGGAGTCTGGAGAGGAACTCGATCTTCAAAAAACCCGCGCTTTTGCAGTTCATGTTAATGCCTCAAATACTACTCTGAAAGAAGCAGAGCAGCTGGCGATAATTGCAGTGTATCACTATTATCGTTTACCCTAGCCCAAAATGGGCAAACATTTCATCAGCAGGTCCAGAAAAAATCTGGGAATGACAATACGGGGAAAGTTTTCGCACAAATACTAAAAATTAGATTTTGCAATTGCTTAAGCAACTAACAAATATCAAATCGACTCCCTTCACTTAAGGCTCGAGTCAATTTGCTTTTATTATGCGTGAAATTGTCTGCGTTCTACGCACCTCGCAGGGCAGCTGATCTCGNTTACTGCACTACATCACAATACTCGGCAAAGGTCGAACGNTTCGGCTGAAGGCGTGCTCTCTACTGCTGCGTGGCATCAAGCATATCACATTTGCATGGGCGTTCGTGATCATTGGAAAAATTACTGGTGCTGTTGAAAAAATGTAATTCATGGGCGCTTCAGTCGCAATGTGAGCTGATGGGGCTGCGCAATAACAGGTTCATTACTTTGCTGTTGGTCTGTTCGATCGATGAAAACAAAGTTAAAACATTCTTTTCTTGGGTTCCAGGAAACTTTCCATTTTTTCTTGCACTGTTGTTCAAGTATAAATGCGGTTTTGTTGAAAAACACGTTTCATTGACAAGAATATTTCTACTTTCCGTCGGTTACAATCTACCCGCTTTGCACAACAAAGTAAATTTTTTGATCAATATGTCAGTGATGCAGTTCTTCAGCTGCGTTAAAAATTGTCCAAAAATACTATCCATGCATTACAAGCAGTACAACGCAGTTGATGGGCAAAACGAGCAAATTTTTAAAAATGTTTTTTTTGTGTGCTACATAAACAAGTGCTGAGAACAGGGTGCAATCAGCTTACTTATTAATAACTGCCTGGGTGCGCAAGTCCAGCTCGATGAAGCTTGGGTTTTTTCCTCCAATCAACAGACTGTTTTCCTTTCTCAGTGACATGCACTGACTGTCTTGAAGATCCTCATGTCTATGNAATGAAGAACAAAAAATCGAACATCGAAGTCAAAGGAAGAAATATATAATGCTACGATAAAAGTACAGATGAGCTTTTGGATATTGGTAGTTCTCAAAGTTTTCGGTTCAGGGCCATCTTCATTAACCAGAACTTTTCCATGTAACAAAAACTTCGCTACTGCATTTAACAAAAATTGCACCAAAATGATTACAAATGAGACTACTGAGAAAAATTTAAGTAACATTGCAGCTGCATTCATTTTTACACCTGTTTTTCTGGGTAAGGTCGCATTGGCAGCAGCCCTAGGACTTGAAATGCCTCACGGGTTTCAGAAAACTCTTATACTTCTGCTGGCTCCTCATCAAGACAGAATCAAACAAAGTCGAGGGTGTAATCATGCTACCTACTTCTTGATAAACCTAATGGATGCTTTCCTGTGGACATGGCCAACAGGAATTGCCTTGACATTTGACTGGAGCATTCTGGTCACATGTCCAAACCATCGTGGTTGAGATCTCTATTCCGAGAAGTGACTCAACATTCAGGGCTTTACGAACTTCACACCTGCGCACTTTGTCGCAGTATCACATCGTGAACTTTTTGCAAAACTCCCAGTGTCACACTGTGAATTTTTCACAAAAACCCTTTGCATTTTGGATAGCACTATTTCTGTGTTTTGGATNGCACTATTTCCGTCACTACCAAGATTCGTGACATCAGGTGAAGATCGGAACAAACACCGATTTAAAAAATGGGTGGAAGCTCCCGAGATGGCCCAGTAGTTAATGAATCCCTCCTGTCTTCCTTCTTGTATATGAGGATGGTCACCCCCGTTTGTCAATGTTTCGATGCCCATCTAGAAAGCCAGGCCGCTTGACACACACGAGTCAAACAACTTCTCTGTTCAAGACTCTGAGCATTTCACGATAGATTTCATCACAAACCGCAGCTTCCCCAGCTTTTGATCTTACGTCAGATAGAAAGACTTCAGTCGCAGTGACGGTGTTTTCCTCCCCTAAACGCACCCCCTGTGTGTTCAATGGTGTGAAAGTGATTTGGTGCAAAACACCTTTGAAATACTCTCTGCATCTGCCAAGGATGCCCCCTTTTGGGTCATAAATGTGTTGAATTCAGTTGCTTTTCAGCGATATCTCAGTACTTAGATGACGTCAAGCTAGAAACAACCATGTTCAGATAATCCGGATCATCACCTAAACCGGATGAAATCGTCAGTCAAATCAAATCCAGAAAAACTGAAGTTTACTGTATATTTTTGTTTGTTGCAGAGCGCCATTAATATTAATTATCGCCAAATAAAATCAACTCAACTTCAAACCACTATCAAACAGTGAAAATTTTACCATCTCATTGCAAAACAACGTCATGAACAGAAATGTTACCAGTCTGATGTTCAGCAGTCTGCAAGTATTTACTGAAAGCTGAAGTGTGCTAGCGCAGGGAAATGTGAATTTAACACTATGCTAGGCAAAGACAGTAATCCTGACATAACATCATATTTTTCCAAGGTTTCCAAGAATTACCACAGCAGAGAAGCAAAAATATAAATAAAAATATTTACTTGAAATTAAAAACAGGAAGGCCTCTTTTCAAAGAACAACGAAGGTGGTTTTTTGTCAAAGATAAAACTTTGTCTTCAGCAGTAAGAATCTCAACAACAGGGTTTGTGTCAGTTCGAAATGATGTGTACTTTTGCAAAGTAGGGTGATAGTAAGATGTAATATGACCCTGAAAATCCAATACATTCAGTTTAGTTATGGCATACAGTAAGAAGTGTTGAAACAGCATATGAAATGCACATGCCACAAAGCAAAAAGAGTACATGTAGCATAAGAAAGTATCATTGCAATAGGTAACATTTAAAGCATACTCAAAAACACCAAGTTGCAGCAGTTTCAGAAGTATTTTGAAGAAAATAGATTACAGAAGTAAATATCATCACACAGCATTGTTATGCATTTCACAAATCTTCATTTTTCTCCCATTATATAATGCTTCTGTATGACAGTGACAGAATGCAGTCGTTACTGGCACCTGCCTTGTTTTTAGTGTTTGGTTCCCCTAAAGCCAGGGGTTCGCAACCTTTCAAGCATGTGACCCAACTAATAAACAATTGTAGGGTCCATGACCCACCAACTATACAACTTCTCCAATACAACAAATGTTGCACATCCATAGAGCATAAATAAAAACAACTGAAATCAACATTCAATAATGCAACGTGCACTACAATCAATGTGAAGGCTGAGCTTGTTTCTTGCTAGAAAGCAAAGATATTTGAGGCTCAATACATGATAATGCACAGATCAACTCATCTTCCACATTAATCCTGCTTCTAGATTTTGTTTTCATGGCAACAAGAGCCCTTGTTTGAGATTCATTTTGCTAAACATACCCAATTTCAATAATACAACATCACCCACGAAAAACCTGAAACCCAAAACCAAAAACTTTTTTTAAGTGCAAACTAGAATACTCACTGAGTCTTTTGAGAGTTTGGATAGTTCTTTAGCATAATCGATCGGTGAGTTTTGGAGTTACAAAGTGGTACAAAATTAGTGGCTAAATATGTGATTTCAAAATATGATATACTCGTATACTGGCTCCAAACACGTTAAAGTTTTATTGTCATCTGCAAAGCCTCGACCTTTTCTAAAGGATGTCTGGAAAACACATCACATTCCAAGATTGACCACTAGGAGTTCTGCAAATTCTTACATGACTTTTCAACATTCAAACTTAGATTTTGTGTCGATTCTACGAAAACTGAAAACTAAGATAGTTAAACAAGAAAAGCCAGTCCATGTTAGAACTAATTTCACAATACTTTTAAATATTCAAGAACATTCAATAGAATTGAAACAAACTTCATGTGTGTTGCAAAAAGGGAAACAGACTTATCACTACCAAAACTACTTACTCGTTGACCGCCAACCCAAACTAATTCACAATTAGAGTCAAAGTGCACTGAGGTCGCAGGACATATTGGAGATCCTGCAAGAGGCAAAATGCCCAGCTCTGCATATTCTCCAACAACTTCTATCCTGTAAAAGTAAAGGTAATATTATTAAGTAAACTATAAAGGTCAAGACAATCAAGAGTAAAGTATTTCATATTGATAGAAAAACTCATTAAGCACTATAAGTTGAACATATTTTGGCAAACATTCCATACTGAGTAAGTATCCAGTAGGAAAACACCTNTGTTGCCACGAAAGGTGAATCTCCTAATGAGGAAATATATTTTTTACTTATCAGCCAAGTAAAACAAAAAGAACTGTAAAATNTAGAATGGATTTGTCACTAGTGCGCATACAAGATTTTTTAAAGGATTTTTATATCACCCTCCAAGACACACTTGTCCAGAAGTTTAGAACTTGGCATGTGCAAAAGTCTCAAAATAAGTTTCACAGCTGAGGATGTCTTGCTAAAATAAAAAATTTCTGCAGAACAGTGGTGATGAACAGAAAAAGTAATCACTTTTTTCCCACCAGATCATATAGGTATTTAACATTTCATTTTAAATTATAAAAGATAAATGTAGCAAATACAAAAGATTTAGGTAGCCCACAACCATGTGCTAGTCAGCCAACGTACTACATGCCAACTTTTTCGTGCTGATGGTCAATAATAACGTTTGTTTTTTTGTCACACAGGTCAACCTGAAAATTCTCACCTACTTGCATCAAATCCACAAGCATAAAGTTCAAAAAGATCACAAAATTAGACTAGTGGCAAAGTTTAACGGTATTTTATGAAGTTTACATAACACAGCATTATAAATATTCATTGAAAACTACCAAGTCATAACCAGGAGCTTTAAATAAAACTTACAGTATTTAAATTATGATATAGGTGGAAGTGGGCCATCCAACACAAAAAGTGTATGTACAGTTAACTGAAAAAAATTTTGATCACCACAGGATCAAACAAATGATACATACGGTAATGGAGCAACAGCTGGAATGCCATGTGGCCCAGGAGTTTGGTATTCTGGAGTTACAACACCAAACATTTGATGAGGTTGCAAGTTTTACAAAAATCTATATTTGATTCCATCCAAGCAATCTTGTCACTTAACCTTTATCTTTAAACAAAAAAGCATTTTCATGTAGATCACATTAGATTAAAACATTAGGGTAAATGTCAAATTAACACATCCACTGACTACACAACACTTAGGTGTCTCCAATAGGTTAGGTGCAAACAAAATCACAATTTTATTGTCAAGCTGCTAGTAAGTCAAAAAAATAACTTATAAGCCTTCAGTAAAACTGAAATCGTTTTTAAAATTACTGAAAAGCCCTCAATACATTGCGATAGTATGTAACTAAACCACCCAATCTTTGACATCCCTTGAAGTTAATAAAGAAGTAATAGAACTAACAAGAAAATCATTAAAAAACTCATATTTAATTATGGGTTGCCTGTAAAAGGCGAAGCTCTGTAAATAGCGGAGCTTGGTTGCGGAGGTTTGATGACGTAACCGGAGTGGAAAAAAGTTGCGTTACAAAAGGAATAAACAGGAAAAAAGCAAAGGAAAAATATTTTTTTATTGCAAACAAATATGCGCTTCACCTAAACATCTAATACATGGATGTTTGCGATGTTTAAAAATTTTATACATTCACAATTGTTGAAACTTATTTTTTTGTCCCCGAATCGTTGTGCAACTCAGAGAAGCAAAAATTATCAAATTTCAGAATAAACTTCTTTCATCGTAGTGTAAGATCATCTTTTGCAAAAAAATTATTTTTACTACCGTTTAGTTCTTATTGCTCAACACAAAATATTGGTTTTAGCTACTCCAGTTACATCATCAAACCTGCGCAACCAAGCTCCGCTGTTCACGGAGCTCCGCCTTTTACAGGTTAGCACAACCAACACTTTGTTATCACAGCTGCATGGCGCATGCTATAGTGTGAAATTAAGTAGAAAATTTTGATACAATACAGTAAAGGAAAAACAGTCCTAGCACAGTGTTTGCCTTGTTTGTCTTAATGTTATGAGGCAAAACAGACACTACCAAGAATACCATAGAAACAAGCTCAATTCAACATATACCTTTATCTCACAACCATGGGTCCAATTAGGTGGGTGACACGGGGGACGTGTCCCCTCCACTTTTTTGGACAGTGGGGATATAATCTAATGTGGCATGTCCCCCCACATTCTCTTTTTAGGTTTTGTAATATATTGGTTTTACACCAACCTGCTCCCCTACATTTTACAACGAAATTGCGCCCATGCTCACAACACTATAGACTATAGTATAAATACAGTTTAAGTTGACACTACAAAGACTGTAAGGTAAGCACTTAGCAGCAAATGCAATGAGAAGCTCAGTTATAAACTTAAAAAGTATAAGAAAAATATCAAATCAGAAAAATTACCGGGTACAGTGAGTATGCACTGCAACACACGCAAATCATTATCACTAGGCTACACAAATACTTTAATGATCCATGATAATCTATCAGGTTCTCCTGCATGAACTGAAGTAACTAATTATTAGTCTAATAGCAGAGGGTAATTACTGCCTACGCTACTGTGAACTAGTTTTTGCAGTGTAGGCTAATCAAGGTAACCTTTCTAAACCGCTTTTAAAATTAGCGCCTTTCTCCGAAAGGAAACCATACCAAACTGTTAGCCTGCCGCATTACTCTGCATAAAGTCAAGTTCTAGCTCACTTTCACTCAGCACAAAATGGATAACACTAATTGGAGGTCCGGCGCCGCCGGCCTGGCGAGCTGGAGGGCCGTGTTTCCGAATGAAAAAATGAATTTTTGGTGGGCTGGCGGGCAGAGGTGGCACCGGATCCGGTGTGCCGCAGTCGACTTCGACAGGATTCTGCGTTTTTCTTTCGGAGCCGGAGTCAAAAATTTGGCAAAAACCAGACCCGGATCCGGAATCAATTTTCAATCTCGGCAGTAGCAAGAGTCTGTGTGGTCATTTCTTAAGTAAAAACATGAGGAAATTAAGGTAGGATCGATGATTGTAGCCGGAGTCTGAACAGGAGTAAGATTCTCAAATTTGAAAATTTCCGGACCTGGATTCAAAAATTTTGGAACAGGAACGGAGTCAGAGTCCTAAAAAATTACTCCGGCCACCTCTGCTGGCGGACTGCACAGAAGACAGAAAGGAGGGCGGGCGAGCTGCACAAAAGTGCAGTACAGCGGGCTGCGGAAAAGGGCGGGGCGGGCTGCAGAAAATAGCAGCCCTCCGGCCCGCCCTATTCCGCATCCCAGCTTTATGTGCAGCCCGCTGGCCCACCTTAATGTGCAGCCCACTGGCCCGTCCTGTAGTGTAGCCTGCCAACCCGCTGTCAAGCGAAACTTCTGACTTACAAAATTTCTGACTTCACGCCAAGTGCGCATGCACAGAGGAATATTCTACATATCAAATATGCTAAGAAAATTGATGATTGGGGCTTAGGGATTCGTGTTTAGGTAAGTGTGTGGGGTTAGGGTGAGAAAAAGAAAAATATTTGAGGTCTAGAACAAAGTCCAAAAATTTTCAGTGGTTAAAGTTATTCCTGTACTATAACTCGTTGTGGGTACCTGACATCTAACCCCCAAAAGTTTTAATTTACGCAGTACACATCAAAAAAGTTATTACCAAACTTTATTTCTATATTCTGGGAAGCACAATAACTGACAAACAATAACAGATCAGAAATTTCACAGAGGTCAGAAATTTCGCTTGACACCGCCCTTCTGAGCAGCAGGCAGCCCGAGGAAAATTCATGGTTTCCATTTGGCAACACGGCCCTCCAGCCCGCCCGGCCCGCCGATCCTCCGTTTAGTATTATCCCATAAGATGTGTTGCAGTTGACTGCATAGCCTTGAACTACTGAGGCAAGCACAAGCGAAAGATGCCAATTCGGGGCATTAACTAACAAGAAAGCAACCAGTAACAATAGAGCTCCATCACTGACTTCACTCTACTGCTACTAGGTTGCACTATCATTATAGAGGGATAAGTGAACTACGATAATTCGCTTGTGGTGACTATCACAGTGACTTGTTGCTCATGGGCACCATCTAGCGGTGACCTTTTATTTACATGTGGCGCCATCTACCGACCGCCACATCACTTCCCTCTCTATTAACTTCAAGTTCTATCACTTATCATCCATACTTTAACTCTCAATTTACAAGTTCGACCCTTACCCTTTGGTTCAAGACGATCTTCAACAGAGGGTGTTACTGAGAGGGGCTTATGGCCTTTCTTCCAGGCCCCTTATCGGGCGCCATTTGTTGCAGTTGACTGCATCGCCTTGAACTACTGAGGCAAGCACAAGAGAAAGATGGCAATTCGGGGCATTAACTAACGGGAAAGCAACCAGCAGCAATAGAGATCCATCACTGATTTCACACTGGTACTACCAGGTTGCACTATCATTATATAGGGATAAATGAACTACGATAATTCGCTTGTGGTGACTATCACAGTGACTTGTTACTCATGGGCACCATCTAGCGGTGACCATT
>JGI24159J19872_10013433_pt1 | contig 10643 bp, 6 predicted proteins | sample Ectturendosymbi4_FD_19872 | JGI IMG/M metagenome (IMG submission 19872)
CCCACTATGCAACAAAAACGAGCAGTTTAGTACAGTACTCTGTAGAACAGAGCTGCTTCCCTGTCTTGTAACGACCACGATTTGAGAACAGAGAAACAACGCGTTGAATAGCGCATAAACACAATGGCTGTCAAGCTTCCTAATGTATACAAAGCAGCTTTCAATTACCTTCAGCGCATATGTTTCCTGTTTTCAAAAGTACTTCCTTTTTACCAATTTTACGATTAACTACAGTTTTCTATCTGTCTTGTAGCTCTTGTTACTTCGACTGCTTTTACTTATTCCTTGCGGTATCATCATGGTATTACTTTTAGTTCTTATCCCTGCCGTATTTATTCGATTGTAAGCTGCCCTTGATTGTAAGCCGCACTTGAACATAGATTACCTAAGCGTCTGAGATACTTTCTGTAATCTTCACTGTATCCTCTTCGCTGGCTCTGAAATATGTTCTACCAATGGTTATATGTGTCAGTACTAAACATTCTGTCATAAAGCAACTCAATGAGATCTCACATTGCGAATGAATCGCCTGCCGTCTTTCTGCATTCTTTTCATTTCTTTTTCAAAGATTGCCGAGTTACGTGCGACACTTCATAATATTTTTTTGACTCAGGTAGTGAATTTATAAAGTATATTGCGCAATTGGTGCATTTTCAGCATCTAGCTGTTGTTGTGAGTGTTGCGACATTAATATTTTCCAGAGCAATCAATATTTGCGTACAGCTGTTTTTCAGCTGCACGGGAGATTTCCTTTTTGTCATTTTCGAGATAAAGGCACGACTTTCTGTTTACACACGTAAGTCACTACATTGTCGACAAAATGTCACAGAGAAACGTGCGCTGAGTGGCGTTTGAAGCGATTGTTTTTCTTCACATTTCTGTGTAAGCATCTAGGAAATGAAAGCAAGAGTTTGTGTTTACATACATCACTGCGTTGTCAGCAGTGCGTGCCGGGTTTTGAGGACATTTTGATATATTGCATGTGGGGTTATACTGAGCAACGTCATCAATATTTGCAGTGTTCGGCTGACAGCAGAGTTGAAGTTGCATGATTAAATGATGTGATTAAGTTTTGCGGTTCATAACTCATTGAAAATCAACGGGCATACCAGAAAATCACTTTTGCTTCAAGATTTTTGTTTGCGTACAATTCTCTGACTATTATCATAGAACTGAACATTGTGAACCCTACACAAACGTGCTCACTGTTACGTTGATTCATAAAAAAGTCAATGCCCAAGTCGATAGTACAGGGGAAGATTCAGAAAGCAAATGCAGCCTGGTGATATGTCTGGTTGCACAAGAATTCGCACTGAACTCTGTTAGTATAGAAGTAAAGTAACCATTCAAAATAATTTTCGAAATGCTAGAAATTGAGCAGGTAGTAGCTTCTAAACTTTTCTAACCCACAACGTTGCTAACACTCACTCTGGAAGTGTCAGACCTTGGTCTCATCCTTTACAAAATCGAAGTTCAACGAGTTTTTGAAGTGTGGGCAATGCCTCAGCCTTGTAAGTTTAGAAGGATTCTCAGTCTTTTACATTAAAGCTCCGGCTACATATAACTGAAACAAATGTTGAGGCTTTAAATCTGATGAGTTGGTATAGGAATCAGACCACGCAAGTAGAGTGGGCCACTTGTCCTTCAGACCCTTCACCGCGACCAAAGGGTCAAGGTGCGTTCTGTGTTCATATCTAATGACTGTTTGCCTTGATGAGCGTTCAATACAGAAGAGCACAGCCAGAGAAGCACTGATGGACTGTGGGCAAAATATTCGTTAATCACCTGCTGTTTTCTCTTCCTCAAAAGCCTCATTGGTCTTCAAACACCTTTTCAAATTTTGGATATTTGTCGTGATTATGTGGCTGAACATGAGATTGTTTTCAACTGTAACAAGACTGTCTGTGTAGTTTTCCCCCTAAAAAATGTAAACTGCTTGCCATACCAGATTGTTCCCTGTATGGCGTATGTGTTGCGTATGCCGAACAAGTCGAATATCTCGGTGTTTTACTTCATGCATCACTGAAAGATGAAAATCACACACAGAGGCCAATGACGTCATTTTATTGTGCAGAAAACAAACAGAGATCCCTCTTTAATCAGTGTCCTGCTGCAATTGAAAACCTCTTGTTTCGTGCGTATTGCATGCCAATATATGCCTGCCAATTGTAGTGCAGGTACACACAGTTTAATCTTAAACGCCGCCTTGTTGCCTATTACAATGCCTATCGAATTTTGCATTACATCCCCAGCAGCGTTAGTTTTCGCCCACATCAAGTATGTTTAATAACGACATTTGATGCCTCGATTAGAAAAAATGTACATGCGTTTGTTACACAATGCTCATCTTCATCCATTTTTTATACTTCAGCTGTCTGATGCTTTTACCAAATCTCCGTTTTTCTCGCAGAATGCAAATGTCTCTTTGATGATGACAAAATGCCGTATTTACTGTGCCTTGTGCTCGGTACACCAGTATTGACTACGTGTGCCAAACAAACTGCTACACTGCGATGTGTAATGTATGGGAATTTCTGCACCTTCGTGTTCTTTTACCTAATGCGATATCGACGTTACGTCTGAAACAAACACGTAAATAAGATAAGTCAATGTCCAGTGTGAAATTACCTTCGGTCCTCTATTCGTTAAAAATTCTGCATTCGCTTTCGCTCTTTTGATATCGTGAGATTTCACGCCTAAACGAAATCATTTGCGTTACATGTTTCAGGTATTAACATTCGAATAAAACCTAGCATGTTGACTATCCACAGAAAACAGCGCGAGTCAGATAGAGTGACATGGCGAAACGACGTTTATAGATCGCTGTAACTTCGATCATAGGAAAATTAATTCAGTGATACCGTTAAAAAACGCCTAAAGACATCAATTCTGAGTTTTTTTCCCTGTGTGTCTCCAAATAGCGTGAATATATTTTGACGTAAGCAAGACTCATGAATACCTTCGGTAGGTGCCAGGTTTCTTTCCCTTGATTTACTTTCAACAGCAGTGATGTGCTTTAGGTCTGAACCTTCCGGGCCGAGAATCGATTTAAAATTTTGAGATGAAACCTGGACATCTTTTTGTTAATTTTTTGACAGCAACTGGCGGCAGGCCGGACCCTGAAGTTTGTTTCTTGTCAGGGCAGTTGAGGCGAACGCTCTTGACCAAGGAGGGCTTCGGCGATTCACTCAGTGACCGTGGATCGAAAACCCAACTTAATGATTGAGAGGCGGACACATTTCTACTTAGCTATTTCCGCCCACAATAGCTACTGCCGCCAACTGAGACTGAACTATTGCCGCCAACTGAGACTTGATCAAAACAACCCTGACAACAATCAAGAACAGAATGTTTCATTTGTTTATTTTTCTGCTTTTAGTTGGTATAATTTCACAACTGTTTTTTCTTCGTTTAAACAAAATCAACTGAAATCTTTTTTCTCAATCATATCCTCGATTTTCCTGCAGCTGTGTGTCAGAACCGAACGGTTGTGAATAGTTTCAGATCCAACATTAGGCCAACTAGCCGCATAGCAAATTACTAGTCCAAAAATGGAGACCTGGCCGTAATTTCATATGTCTTGCANCAGNTAGATCAGCGCAGTCGGTTCGATTAACTATCGTTCAATAAAGCGTCGGTACGATACAGGGCAAAAGTNTCAAANAGGCAGTGGCGAATCTAGGGTATTCCACAAAACTCGAAATAACTCATGTTACCGGAGTTACAGTTTATGCATTAAAACATTTCAGATACAAGCTTCGTNTGAGATATCCTCGCTCAGTCATGCTTCGTTTGAAGCCCCAATAATTTCAATGTGTTNAAAACGCAAGCACACTTCTAATTTTCATCANAACGTTTAAAAGCATTATCTAAATTTTGACCTACACCGCCATCAGAACATCAATATGTTGGTACTANAGTATCGGGGCAACAAAAAACTTGAGTCTCGGAACATCGTTACAGGTCGGCAGAGACGCCACTNCTAAAACAAAAGTTTTTGTATGTTTTCTGATTGTCACACCTGATTTGATTGATTAGCACTCCGGTATTTTGCTCATCGTTGCACGTCTCTGGCTATGTTACAGCATCATTCGTGGTTCGTTTGAACAGACACTTCCGTATAATTTTGCTCTTCCCCGATGTAAGGGAGCACAGCCACGCTGTTTAGCTACATGGCAGATTCTTTTTACGGTATTTTCGAGATGAAAGTACCGGTTTTATTTTACACACATTCGTCACTGCAGTTTCCACAAAGTGTCCTCCAGAAACGTGCGCTGACTGACATCTGAAGCGATTCCTTTTCTTCACAATTCTGTTCACGACATCTGCGAAACGAAAGCAAAGTGTTTGCGTTCACACACATCACTGCGTTGTCTGCAGTGCGTGCCGGATGCTGAGCACCTTTTGATATATTGCATTTGCATGTGCAATAATACTGAACAACGTCGTCAATATTTTCAGGTTGATCACGGAGCACATCGGTTGACCGCAGTGTAGGATTTCCACAATTCAATAATGTGTCTTAATTTTTTGAGGTTCGTCATTTTTGAAAATCGATCAGCACACCTGAAAATCACTTCTGTTGTAAGGTTTTTGTTTTTGTTGAGTTCGCTGACTAATATCATGGAACGTAACATTGTGAACCATACGCCTGCTTCAATAGTTTGTCTTGGCACTATCAACGCAATATTGTGTTCTTAGTGATAGTCAACATCTCCATTTACCTATATCCCTGGTAGGCTTCAGCCTTTCCAGATCCAAGGAGGCCTCCAGCAAACTGTGGTACGCATAGAGGCATTTACCGATACAAGATGATTTCGATAAAATATTCGTCAACAATTTATGTCGTAACTATTCACGAAATTCAGTTTTATTCATTTGATCAGATTGCGTATTGGTAAAGTCTTCTAACTAGTTTCCATTAATGACATTATGATCCGATGGTGAAGTCACATTAAGGCTATATTGTCGTCTGCGAAACAGATGTGAAAACGTGTGAAAAATGGAAGCTATACTAGCATTAGTGCAGTTAAAAGGATGCTTGATGATCATGCGCGATTAAAGCAAAGTGGTACTAGACACAATAGGGTGGCCCAAAACCCTTTGGACAACACCAAATGTTTAAAATCCAACATCCAAAAATAAACTTTATCGAGCACTAAATTAGTTCAGTCTTGATCTAACAATGAACAGGATGATAAAAGATGCGGTGGATACAATTGTTTTGTGCATTCTTACTCAATCCTGTCACAAATTCCCTAATAACAATCTACTTACAAGCAGAATCCAAGGCACGTTGTGTTGCATTGGTAATACTTATACACACAGCGTGGAAGGTTGTTTATATGAGCCCTCGTTTTCGAATGTTGTAAGTTAAAGCCATATTTAATTTTCGCTTAGTATAATGATACAGTCGCAGGTATAGGTATAACACCATAACCGGCACATAACTAGAAAGATTATTCATGGGCTGGAAGGTGTTCTGATGTTGTAATGTATAAACCAGGGTTTCTCAACCTGGGCCCTCGGCCCACCATGGGGGTAGGGAGCGGTTCTCCGCGGGCCACGAGCAGATGCCTTTAGTAAATATCTCTGTCGTGATATTGCAAAACTCTTGATGAGCAGGGGGCTACAAGTGTTGAGAGTCTTTGGAAGAGGGCCAAAAAACATGAAAGGTTGAGAGCCACTGGTATAAACCATCAGCATCAATGAAAGGTCTGTGGCGTGGAGCGAATCAGCAACTAGCAGCACAATCTCCTGGCAAGAATCTGTTGAGGGTTATAAGTGAAATGTTAACTAATAATGTCAAAAAGATAGATGACAGCAATAATGCGTTACATGGATTCGAAGCTTCAGCTGCAAAATTTAATTTTGTGCAAAACGATATCGAGACTTTGATAAAATCACGTGTTCCACCTGACGTCATAGTATCAAGGTTGAAACAAATGCATTACTTACTCAAGTGATTCACAGTGGGTGCTTGGTGAAGAGAATGAACTAGAGTTGAGCAGTGCAGGCGACAAAGAGTACAGGCAAAGTTGCTTGCCAAAAGAATCAAACTCTCAAAAAAATTATTTACTGATAGTGTGCAACAGTTCATAGAAACCCAGAAGGCAAAGCAGAGGAGCCCTACCACAAATTGGTATATACTGCAGAAAAACAATCCGTTACGCGTGTGTCACAAATCGATTGCAAAAATAACTTTAACAGGAAAGATTTGGTGCTTCTAATAATGTAGTCATAAGGAGGGAAAGAACGTGGGGAAACGCATTTCCGTTGCTTGTAAGAGCTGGGACTCACCTGAATTTCAAAACAGCAGGTGGTCGATGACATCACCGCTAAGAGCTTTTGTTTGAGAAAGCACGAACGTTGTTTCCGGGTATAGGCTTTTCAAAAAAACCCTTTGCTGTCATTCGCGGGAAAACGAATACGTCATACGTTATCTCTGCATAATTGCTGATAAACACTGCGTGACTGCAATCACGGACAACAAGAGAGGAATGCATGAAAACAGCAAGCCTCTTTCGTGTGCGATGCTTCATTCTCAAATGACTTTGACAATCATCAGAACTCTGCAGATGAAAAGAGAAAAGGGGAAAATGGGCGTGCAATGAAAGATGCTTTCTCCTGTGAACAGTGCTGTAGGCGCTTCAGTTTACGGGCATAGAAACCGCATGTAGAGAAGGATCCTTTGTAAAAACTTGCCTGATGCTCCGCCAATACGGTCATTTGCGATACAGCCAGCTAGTGACTCCACAATTTTTGCCGCATACAGGACGTATGCGGTGCTCGCTTCAATGACTGTTATTGTGAACAAGCGTGAAGCTTCCGACTGGCAAGTGTCGCTAACGAGGTTTTGCGGCATCATGCATCGATTAATATACTCGCATAATCGATAATCGAAAGAAAATTTTCTTGACTGGACTTTGAGAACTGACTTAGGTAGTTTTGGGGTGAAGAATCCAAATCTGAGCTCAGATGTCCTCTGTCACATTTTGTTCGCAATATGCGTGTTCCGTATCAATGGATTTCGCAATAACTGCTCGTTCACGACCTGTTGCCCACAATGATGAAATACCCGTACCCATTTTCTCCAAACTACCAGACATTGATGAGGGCGAGTTTACCGTTTTAAGTCATTATCCACGTCTGATGATGAAGAAGAAGAGGATATTGTGCATGAAGAAATGGATGCTGATCTACTTTCGCTGTTAATCCAGTCCGATTTGAACAATCTCGTCCTAGATTTAAATTTGCCAAGGCAATCTGTTGAACTGTTGGCATCCGGGCCACAGGAGAAACATCTTCACAAAACTGCTGTAATTGCTTTAATTTATCATAACCGGAAGACAAAATTGACAAAGCACTTCCTCTCTGACGGCGACTTGTTTGCTACGCCGATGTCGCGGGATCTCGTCTTGCTATGGGCATGGGCGTCGAAAAGCACGTCAGGAGGGGGGCTTGCTCCCTATCTGGAGTTTGATAATTTCAGCAAAATAGGTTGTTTTCTTAGTTTCGAGTGGGAAAAAAAATTTCACCATTTTTGGCTCTCCTCTGGAAAAACGTTTGGAAAAATCCACTACTAGTTAGTGACCCCTCCGTGGAATAAATCCTTCCAACGCCCATGACTATGGGTTTTCCTATATATCATTCAAATAACTAAAGACTTTTGATTGATTTTGATTTATCATATGAAGCCCGAAATGTGTTTTACACCACATAAATAACAGGTGTGAATCCATCGCTGTAGGACACTCTGACATCCTGAAGGAGAATAACGCAATCATAAAGGTTGTGATTGAAAGACTAAAATATTGCGACCGCTAGTGGTTGGTCAGTGTCGATTTGAACATGGTGAATTTCCAATTGCGTCAGCAAGGAGATCACGCTCTAGTCCATACCCTTGCTTTTGTGCTACTGAAAGAGTGAAGCCAACAACGAGTATTTGTTATGAAAATAATGGCCACCCAGAAATGTGATGAAACATGGAGAAAAAAATATCATAAACAGGTTGGTCGGATAAACGTCACTTTACCACCAATACATAGCAAACGTGGCCGAATGAAACAGTTTGTCAAAGCACGTGATAGTTCTGGACACTCTTTTGCCTACATATGCTCGAACATTCCTGATCTCAGCTATGGGAGAAAAAAAGCATGGATATTCGATGCGTCTCAAATCAGAATGTCGTGACAGCAGTGACCCCTGTTGAGGCTGGAGCTTGGAATTCGTTTGATAATGTTGTTCATAACTTCCTTGGCAAAATGAAATCTGAAAGTTACAAATAGTCGAGGAGCTTCTCTCCTCAGCCTGTAAGAACTCGCGAGTAGGATGAACATTGGGTCTCGTGTGCCCGTAAGCATTGGTCCAGCTCATTAAGTCCCGCTTGCGTCAAGCGTTTTGGCGCNAACGTTTTGGCGCCAACTGGCGCCAGCATATTAGGNCATAACTAGACAGCCGGTTGAGCTAGAGAGCTTAATCNGTTGAGAAGTTGTGGCCGAAAAAACACTTGCCCAAANTGAGCAAATGCGGAATTTAAAANGGATAAAGAATGTGAAGAGCAGGGCGAAACGTTTCCATCAGGATATCAAAATGATGTAAGGACGTTACCAACGGCCGATGTAACTGCAACATAATGGNACATCACTGTTGGAGTTTAATGAGAGATGTTCCAAATGCAGCACGTGAGTGATTAGCAACGAAGATGAAGCTTACCAGTATGGTATGTTATCATAAGTTGACTGCTTTGTACCGAAATATGATGTAGATTGTTGCAACACTACTGATAACTCTAAAGTGACAGTTTTACGTTTTTATGCATTTTCCCATGTTTGTGGTTTACGAAACTGGTCTGACAAAGGCGACAAACAAAGGAATCTGTCGAGGAAATATTTTTAATAGGAAATCGATTTCATGTTGCACTACATATCCTCCGTCCTAAAATCTGCAAACAATGCTTACAGGTGAAACGTTGAAAGGATAAAACAAGAGCAAAAAAGCAAACAAACTCAAGACTAAAATAAATAAATCCGAACACAAGCGGCAGTAATTAAAAACTAGAAAATACGGGTTTCCCAAATAGTTGCTTTCACTGAAACTTCAAACCTATCTGACGCTAATTATTATCGAACAATGCAATAGACCCACTTATGCCCGAAACGAGCACATATCACTCAGAGCGTTGGTGGAATGCGTAAAAAAATTGCTTCGTAAAGCTGTCAGCCTTATTCCAGGGTGCACCTGTGAATGCTGTACGCTTGGCGGGAGTTAAGGACGTTTGCTAGCACACTGGGTGGTGCAATAGATCAAACAACTCAACGGACAACGCAAACGTGTTGCAAAATTGTTTCACACGGTGGAGGAATCATGCTTTGAATATTAATTTGTGTGTCACGTTTGTGATACCATATGTGTTCACAAGTATTCAGAGAGTGAAAACTGTGTTGTTCTACAGAAGTAATAGTGTGAGCTAATGGCTAAGCTTCATGCATAGGTGCGGTTATTTACGATGCCACGGAACACTGAATAGACCCGTGATAAAGCCATTTGAACTTTGCCCTCTTTATGATTTGGTTTGTTGCAATTCGTTCAGTGCGATGATCATCTTGTGGAAAATTTGTTCCACGTTTGGCCAACAAACTGTTGACGACACATCACACAAGTCTGAACATATGTGCACATGTCAAAGTTTGGTTCGGCGGGAATGTTTAATTTTTTGTCATTATTGGTGAAAGATGTGGTACCATGGATTTGTTGTGTTTTCCATAGCAACCACAAAGTGCACATTTCGTGCAAGGCCCTGACGCACTTTTGATTTGCTTTTTCGTGTTTCTTAAAGCAAGGTGTTTGTAGTTTGTTAGTTTTTGTCCAATTATGGCAGGTCTTTTGTATGTAGTCATAGCCTTCAAACTGAGCTTTTTTTCTTTCTCCGATAGGGTTAGTAGTTGGAAGAAAAATGTAGCGAAGCCTGTGGGTCTTCTTTTATCTCGCATTTCGGGGAGCGTACCTGTAGTCTTTTCCCCCAATCTGATACCAATGCTAGCATGTAATTTTCATGTCCAAAGGGACGTTTGTGAGGATCGATTTGTCTTTGAATCGGTTTGAGCTGCTCAGGTGCAATAACCAACTTTCCTCAGCGCCCTTGAGAGGAAAAAATGTGCTGGTGCGAGACCTGTTTTGGCCTCCTTTGTAAATCATAACTGATTAAGAACTTCATTAGGTTTTCAATACTACGACTGGAAAATGATATGCTTTATTAAATTATTATTTTACGTTATAACTATTTACCAATGCCATTAGTTAATTCAGGCTGATCTCAAAAAATGCATGTAATGCAGCTGCTTGGCATCTTTCACAACTATACTCAGGTAGTACACTATAGCAGTTATCACTAGCAAAACAAATTTAATAATGTGTAGCCCCTATACAGTAATGGAAGGAGAATAGTTTAAGTTATTCACTTTGGCATGGATTCTCTACCAGTTGTTGGCAGTTTTCTTTGATTTGCTGTCCCGACACCATACTTGAATAATCGCCTCTATTAGCTTGGTTATGGTGGTACATTCCAAGTTTTGTAACCGAAATTTGTTATTGATCACAAATTCTAAATGGGGTTAAGATCTGGTGAACTTCCTGGCCAATTT
>JGI24159J19872_10013435_pt1 | contig 10641 bp, 3 predicted proteins | sample Ectturendosymbi4_FD_19872 | JGI IMG/M metagenome (IMG submission 19872)
GTTGGTTTACTGCATGCGATGGCTTTTATGGTGCTTCTGCTTATTGGCTGAGTCATATGAAACAATAAACCATTACCATTACCATTACCATTACACATGAACATCACCCCATCTCTTCCTCACTCACACACATACCTTTGCTCAGCAAGATTTATTGTAAATATCACAAATCAACGTGACAGTGACAGAACTTTACAAGCCATTTATTGTTATGCATTTTATTTTGTGGGACTTCTAAGAGCCGCATAAAACCGGACAAAGAATCGCACGCCCTCTCGAGCACAGGGTTGGCCCAAGGCCTTCTAGAGAGAAATTAGCAAAATTTCCTTCAAGAGTGAAGGCCTTGGGCCTTTCTATAAGGCCTTTGGTTGGCCACCCCTGTTATAGGACAATTATACTGTAAACGGTAGCAGGTTACAGCGTAGAACTTGACGTCGAGAAATCGTGTGAAACTTGCACTCAATAAACTCGGTATTCCTTTTCATACCCCCCAGAAATCCTCCGTTGCGCAGCTGCTGCAAAGAAACGTTTGTGCGAGAATCAGGCGCACGTCTCTAGAATCTATTTTACCCGGTCGGTCCTGGCACTACAAGACGTCGTGGTCAGAAAGTGTCATCAACCCCCCTCATAATAATGATCATACAGCGTAATGCAATGGCTCAGACAACCCATATAGCACCGATCAGAGAGTAAAGACGTCAAGCATACTGCAGGAACGCAAGTTTGTTGTTTTTTGCTCGAGTGGTATAAAATCAGATCGCAGTAGCCTATATCATGGTTAATATGCAGGCTGAAACACAGAGGCGTCAAAATACTTTTGAAAGAGATGCGTAACAGGCAGTCCCGTCGCCACGGGGGGCTTTGGTCGGCTTAGCCCCCAAAAAAGCTTCAAGTCCCCCCAAATTAAAATATGAAACATTATAAATCAATGGAATTTTTGTTAAATATGAACGTCAAGCCCTCCCTCCACAAACGTCAAGCCCCACGGACAAAAACAAAGCCCCCCTGATGACGACTTTCTGGCGACGGTTCTGGTAACAGGTACTGCGATACAGCAAACTGCAGCAAAGTTTACCACCTGAAATCAAACTATTCGTACCACGCGCTTAATATTTTGAGCTTTGAAGAATTCGGGTACATTTTGATCTCACAATTTTTGTGATGCATAGAAGAAAAAACACGTTGACCGCTAGGAAGTGCAGACTATCGACATTTCAAGTGCTGAATGGTCACGACTTGACGTTCCTGGAACAATTTAAGTGAAAGGCAATGTTGAGCGCCGTCCCAAATATATAATTAATAAACAAAATACAAAAATAGGTGTCTATACTGTGCAAGCACCAGAATATCTTGAAAAACGTGCAACCCGCAAGCGCGTCGAGCACGGGACAGTGACAATGCAAGTAAATCATACGTAGCAGGCAATAATGTCGTCAAGACTTCGCAGATCACGTTTCATGCTCAAACCTCGGATAAAAACCGTGAGCCTTTTCAACACCACCGTAGAATGGAAAGGTTTTTCGCAAATCAAGCAGGACATAGGCCTTTACTTTTCTGCGGCTGCTTTTCTCTATGCCACAGCTCACCCGCTGCTTAGGCTGCTGTACTTTAAAAATTAGCCACAATAGACATGGATCACTGCTCTCTAATGCGCAGTTATTGCGAACGCTCTGCGAATGGGTTAACGTTTGCGCCATTGAAAATCAGCAGTCCTTGCAGTTCGAGCCAAATCGGTCGACAGACTGGATCTATAGCCTACCACTTTGTAGTGGTTATGTGGTGCTTGCAGACAAATGCAAGGTAGTGCTGTTAAATCCGGCTAAAATAATTTATCAAACAATTAGCAAAATTTGCGCCACGTGGCAGATGATAATGTGAAGCCAACGGGGCTGTGGAAAATACTCACAGAAAACAATTTCTGAGATTTATGTAAAATTTCTCTTGGTTGTAAGACGTAAATCTCAAGCTTCTGCATTTACAGAAAGAACTTTTTGTTTTTGGGTATTTTTCTGCTGGCACCCAAAATAATTCTTGTCACATGAAAACCGTGTGGGAGAATGTTGAATGCTCATAAAACTTCCCAAATTCAGACATAATTCTTTGAGAAAAACAAGGCATGCAGGTTTGTCCACAACTCCAACATACCGCGTTATCGTGCATATTTACAAAAAGTAATTTGTGTTGGAATTCAAAAAACTTCAAAAGTTATTTTACAACAGCCTTCTGCGACAGAAATCGAGATTGGAATGACAGAGCGCAATAGCAGTATCAACTGCAACATGCTCCATTCTGAAATTCAGCTCGTCGTAGAACTCCCTGATCGCTTCATCGTATTTGTCGAGGCAGTACAGGCATAATCCTGCCATTTTAATACATTCAGCAAAATTGATTTTAGCGTTTCTTCCACTACAGTTTGAGTATATTCTTTCTGCCAACCGAAAATATTTCAAAGCTTTTTCATGCATATGCAGCTCAAAGTATGCCACACCAATCATCGTCGAACACCTAGCAATGTCTTGGTCAGCGCTTTGATCAGCACTAACACGCTTTCTGATGTACAGTTCCTTTTTGAACTGCTTGATAGCATCGCTGTGTTGCTTCAGTTCATTCAGACATTCTCCTATTATTTGGAAGCAAACAGCGGTGTTTTTTGCAGCAATCTTGCTACCAGCAGCTTGTGTTCCCCCGCCTTTTCTGCCAACAGCTTTCCAGATTGTTTTGGCTTTGCCGCAAACACCAACTGCTTCGCGAAAGCGTTTGAGACCCACGTGGCACTGAGCAATGTTAAGAAGACAGAACGCCACTCTATCTGCCCCACTGCGCTCGCAGTCACGCTCTCTAATGGACAGCTCATCTTCATAATGCTTCAAGGCTTTCTCATACTGTTTCATGCAAAGTAAGCACTTTCCGTTGATTGACAAGCACTGGACAAGCTCTTTGAAAGATCTTTGACTATCTTCATTTCGGTGAGTAACGTCTCTCATTTCCAACTCCCGTTGAAATTGTGTCATTGCCTCTTGATAGCGTTTTTCCTCGAACAAGCATACACCTACCATTCTGAGACATTCCGGCAGGTTGTTTTGAGCAACTGCTTCCGTAGACCTCGCGTATATGTTGATGGCTGTCTCCAGTAAGTTTATTGCTTCGACAACTTGCCCCAATTTAAGCAAGCAACCAGCCTTGTTCACGAAACACAAAGCAATAGCTGGGTCAGTGGTTTGCTCTCTGGACACTTGTTTCCGAACTCGTAGTTCCTGGTCAAAGCATTCGGTAGCTTCCTGGTACCGTTTTAGCTGAAACAAGCATCTTCCAATCATTTTGGTGCAAACAGCAATGTTGCATTTAAAAGCGTCTGTTTCATCTGCTTCCATGGAACTGCATTCTTCAGCAACAGATGAAAAAGTCGAACAGCATCCAGGAACGCAATTTACACACAAAGGAGGTATCTGCTTGCTTTTTCCAGTTTCAATCTGAGGTATTGCCTGTCGGTGTTGCTCAGTACTAACGTCTCGTTGCTCAACTTCTCTTTCGCTCTGAATTTCCACACCGACATCGAGAGTTTTTGTGGAATTGGTGTTGACATGCAAAGGCACATTTGTCTCGTGTAGCTGAACGTTCCGGTGTTCCACGCAGTGTTCGTCGCTGATGCTCAGGGGATATCTCTTTTCATCGGAAACCTCCGTGCTGATGACAAACTCTTCTTCAAGATATTCCCCGCTGTGCTGGTGCTTCGTGAGACCACATCTGCTTTTGTTTGGTGTTTTCAACTGCATTGATTTGCTTGCTGGGAGAGCTTTGGCAGTTGCCAGCAACGACCAAATTGTTCTCGACTTGGCATATAAGTCCAATGCCTTACTGAAGTCACTAAGCACAAAGTATGTTTGTGCGTATTCAAAACAGCACCTAGCAATGTCAGCATTAACCGCCGCGCCGACGTCAAGGCCACAAATATCTTGTCTTATTTTCAGCTCTTTGCCGTGATGCTCAAGGGCAGCTGCATAGCGCATTTGTTCAAACATGCATTTTGCGATCATGTTTTCGCAATCAGCGATCTCCTCTGTCGATTTGAAAGGCTCCAGAGTTTGACTGACTGTCTTGGCAACGTTGAAATATTCAACTGCTTTGTCGTATACTTTCAGATCGAAGTAGCACATCCCGATATTAGAATAGCAAAAGAGTATATCTGGGTCTGTGTTGTATGAGTTAGTTCCTGGTATTTGCTTTCTTATGGAGAGTTCTTTCATAAATAACTGCAAAGCTTCCTGAAATTTGCGATTATACTGGAGACAGCGCGCTTTTCTGTTCAGGCAAAACGCTGCATGTTCTTTGCTGTGGAAGGTACAGTCGAGGAGTTGGTAACACTTGAACGCTTTTGTCATACTTCCTTGTCGAAAAAAATACTCGCCGATTTCAGAAACGATCGCCAACGCAACTGAAGCGTTCTTTCCTTGCTGGAATGGAGCCGAGAGCAGTTTTTCTGCCTCCAGCATAGCACCTTCTCGCAATCGTAGCCAAAAGCAAGTAAGCAGTTTATCCAGTTGGGCTATCTGCTGAATATAAGGATTGCATTTTAAACCTATAGTCTCGCAAACGAATCTTTGCAATTTAATCGCACTTTGGAAATACACAACAGCAGGCGTCGGCCCCATCAGCTGCACGATTGGGATCTCTAAGTCGTCGCTTGAATGGCTACCGTCGAAGCAGTCATCCTGACGTTGCCGCCTTAGGTAAAGTTGCAGTCTTACTTCGCAAGCAATTGCGTTGGAATAAAGCAAACAATGCACGAACTCGTCGTCCAGCTTTCCTCGTCTTCCTAAATCTCGAACAACATCGAAATTGGATCCCGCTTCGAGGTTGTAAAATCTCGCCAGGGTTGAAATAAACACGGTTGTGGTGCGAAACACAACACGTTTTATGTTGAGCTGACGTTCTGAATTGGTCAGGCTGCTGATGGGATTAAAAAGTCGTACGTCCTCTGCGACTTGTTTGCGCAATTGATAACAGGTGAGTTTCTGATGGTATTCCGTCACACCATTACGAAATTCCTCGTATACAACAGTGCTTCCCGAAACAAAACAGGTTTTATTGAGAACATCTGCCAAGTGATAACCGTTTTTGAGATCTTCGTCACACTCAAGATACAACAGCATCTCTCTTACTGGTTTGATCAGTTCCGTCGACCATGGCTTAGTTGGCGTCGCTGGTCTGCCTAAAGGAAACTTACAAGCGTGAGGTATCATCCCGTCAAAGCAAATGCCTCTGTTGGTGAAACCATCGTAAAACCAGTCCTTCAAACAGGGCAGGTTGATGCAAGGAATCATTGTTTCGCCCAGGCATACTATCACAAATTGAAACAAAACACTTAGCCACCTGAAATATTCGAGAATGTTTTCATAGCCGGGCTGGGACTGAACCGCGTCTTCAAGCAAAATGACGTGCTCAAAATCGGAGTATGGCGTGATGTCTTTCCTGGCGAGTGATCCCATTCCGGCAAGCGCGTATTTGCATGGGGGTTTTCCCTTCGCCGAAATGCAGAAGTTCATGATACCATTCATTATCTTCGTGTAACTTTTGCACAGATCCAATTGTAACGATTCCATTAAATCAATCTTTTTCTGTCTGCCAGCAAATTCAGAGTCCAGCAGTTGGTCGATTTCTTGCAGTTTAGTTTGAGCGCGCTTTCTCATGTCATAAACTTGCCAGGTGACTTCACTCACTTTCTCCGCTAGCATTGCAACAGTGCACTTTGCATCAGCGAGCTTCAGCAAATGACAGCCCAGATCGTTCAACGCTGCCAAAATTTTGTCAGAATCGTCGGGTTTCCTTACAAGCGCGGCGACGTAGAGAACAGCACTTCTCACAAGAGCGATCTTGTCCGGGCTGCGCTGCCGATAAACCACGCCCAGGTGGTGAATTATTTTCGCTGACTTCGTGACGTCAGCTTCTCGCCCGTCTTCGTCACATAAGTTTTTTAATTCCTCTGCAAGCGAAGCCTCACGGTGGCAAACAGAGTCGAAATCTTCTTGCTTGAAAGCCATTTCAATTGTAGACCTTTGTTGACTAGTGGCTGTTTTAGCAAGAAAATTGCACGTCTGCTGCATAAAGACGCACTGATTCCAGTGACGTTTCTCCTCAATTCGGTTTACTCCATCTTATCTGGCTGTGAATGAGTCTTGAATGCCTTGCACAGAGCAACGAACCGGATCTGACGTCTTCGTAAATATAGTCTGAAAAACAACTTTTTATGTTACAGATGCGAACCCATTTTGCTGAACCACAAGATGCGGTGATGAATGCAGTGGAGGTTGTTCGTGTTCGGCCGCTTTATTGTCAAAATACGTCTTTAATAGCACTAATGAAATGCAATTTTTTCTAAAAACTAACTTCGAAATCTAAGCGCTTGTTGTGCTCTAAAGTGATTTGCAATCAAGTCAAAATGTTTACTGACACCCATGAACAGAATCCGCGTTTTGGTGGCCATGCACTCTTGCATTCTTTGCAATCCAGTGATCTCAAAAATTCAATCTAAAAATAGCACGTGGTACGTGTGGTTTTTGTGTTAATAGAAGCGTAGCAGAAATCCTTGATTTTACAAGTAGCTGATGGTGATATTTGATTTAGTTTATCCTATTGCTTCTTCAAAATCAGACTCTGATGATGTGGCTATTGCACCACAGAAGTCACCTTCCCAGCCTAGGCCACATCACAATCCTATGTGTGAATAGCCAACGTAATTATACGCACTGCGTTGGCGGCACTAAAGCCTTTTATGCGATCTGTAACGCGCTATCTCATGCAGCAAAACGATGTCCCTTTCGTGATTATATTACGAACGATTTTATGCTATGCATTGCTTCCGCCTTTGCCCAGTGCTGTTCCTCTCATCATGTCACCGCCTGTTGGCGTTTTTGTAGCGTTTAGAGCTTGCATGTCACCCTGACCTCGCAACAACGAGAAATTACAAGATTTTAAGAAATCCAGTTTGCGTTAAAACAGCAGATAGCGTAGGTTAAGGTGAAATAGCTGTGACTAATGCTAACGCACGCAGTAACCTGCGAAGACAAAAAGTTTGAAAGCGTGCAAAAGCTGTAGTAGGTCACAGAAAAAAGAAAATTTGTTTGTTTCATTGTATGAACGTCCGAAAACTAGCCACTAGCAGGTTTTGAATCTGTGGGTTTTGAATAACTTTCTGTGAATCTGGTTTCTGTGAATATGTGAATAAGTTTTCCAAAACAGTTCGAGGATTTTACTGAAAAGACATTTCTAAAATGCTACCAGTGAAATGTACGTGAGGGTGCATTTGCAAAATAAACTAGGTGCTAAGAATAAAGTTACAGGTGCGTTTTCAGAAACTGTTAAAACGAACGTCTTTCAAACTTTAACAATTCGTCAGAAATTGGTTTCGAAATTCAATCGCTTCAGGGTAAGTAACACCTTATCTGTTCTATCGTCTCTATGAGGACAAACTAAATCATTATTTGTTGTGAAGTTAAACGCGTTTAACACGCTACCAGTACCAATGCTTTTAAAATTTCCTATGGTCAGATTGGTTCATGGCGAAAAACGGAAAAACTACAAGCTATACGCAGGGCAAAAACAAATCAAGGTTTGAAGTTTGATGCAAACCAGCAAAATGTAGTCATTCAACTTATTCTAGAATAAATAGAAAAACGTGACTTTGCAATCCTTCACAGATCGCATCGGAGTCAAGTCATTGAATTATCACAACATAACTGCAGTTCATCACCCTGCTCTGTTGACATATCATGAAACGGAATCCTACACTTGCATGGACCACAGCCCAGGATCATAACACGGAAAGAAATGCACTTATAGTGTTGTTTGAAACCAACTCTATTAAGACAGTAGAATTCCCCTTAACTTCGTTGCGTTTGGCTTTGCGAAGTTTGACTTCTTTTATATATATGTATTTTCCAAATATGTTTATGTTGGGCTACATTGCAATTTCTTCTATTTTCATCAATTGGTTATACTTACATGATGGTTCTTCAAAATTTTCTTTGATTGTTATTTCATCCACTTCCGAAATTGCTTTCAGATAGTCATTCTTTGCTAAGATCCGATGTATATCTCCGGTTAAGATTTTTATGAAAACTTAATTTCATTTTTGTCCACATTGATTTAAATTTTTAAATAGAAAATGGTTGCTTTAGGGTTTCATTTTTACCTAATTTCACTGTTACACAAAAGTCGTTTTCATGAGGTGTGTAGAAAAGTACAAATCGCAAAAAATGATCAATTTTAATAAAATTTTTGCAGCACGGAATGATGAAAATTAAGTTAACTGTTTGATTTCACAGTGAATTATTTGTGCTGCAAAACGAATAGCTTCATTTGCAAAAAGTTTTACAGATAAGATTTTGATTGAAAAATCAGAAAGGCTTTGGTTTCCATAGGAACCGAAAACAATCGACCTCTCACAAAACGGTTAAGTTAATTGCCCAGTCAGTTATCAACAACTAATTTCATATGGCGCGCAATAATGTTATCATAACCCTAACCTATATTTTTCCTAATTTCAAGTGAATTTATCCTGGTTTTTCATAGTTTAGCTTGAAAAGCTGTAATTTCAATAGATTTTTCCCCATCCTCGATATTAATGTCCGACAACTACCACTCACATTTGTAACTTGGTTTAAAATCACCTTTAATTGGTTTACTTTTTGTGTACCATATTGCCGATTCTCCATCCCAAACCGCAGCCGCAATCCTTCAGTTTGCTTAGAATTTGGCAGGTGAGTTGATGAGTTCAGATGTTTGGCTTTGTTGGGTGCAGACGTTCAAACTGTGACGGAGCCCGTGCTTACTGCGCTTTCCCCAATTAAGAAACTTTCATAACTTATCAATCCAAATCTTGTTTTGCAAATTAAACATTTCCAAGTGGAATATTTCCCTAAATGCTGTTAGCGGTGCGGCCGTGATCCTATTTTGAAGACTGCAGTGCTCTCTAGACAGATACCAGACGTTGTCTGTGTATTTTTCGACACCTTTGACGTTCCTGAAGCATCGGTCTCGATCTTGGCCTCAAAAAATGGAAGTTATTTGTCTTAGTTTTGGTCTTGAGTTTTAAACCGTTTGAAAGTCGTTGCTAAGGACAACTTTGTGATCGTGCGATTTTTACCGTACATGCATAGCAAACCTCTCGCAAGGTCAAAACCGCTTGCGTAATTCGGGTGCCATGTGACGTAAATCCCTGCTCAGGCCCTCGAAATAAATTTTCANCGCAGGTGCTTCAGGCCAAGTTGGCCAAATGTTTTATCGATATCAGCTTCAGGTTTACTGAAGTGTTTTAGATGCGCAGAAGGGTGTTTCAACAGCTCAGCAATTATTCTCAAGCTCATCTGATCCGATAAAACGAACTTATTGTTTTTTTTTAATTCGTTTTCAAAAGCAAACATATTTTCCTAAGAATAATAAAAATGTGGCTAATACGCATACTAAAGGCACCAAACCAATAGGAAAAAATGCAGGTTGGAGATAAAAATCTTATACCGGTCGAAGCTTGCAGTTCTACATGCAACAGAAGTATATTAGATTGTGACAATAAGTATGTTTTATTTCTGCAATTTTCACATACAAAAAATATTGAAGGACAAAATGGCCAAATGGTAACTACGATGACAATTCTAATCACAAACAAGTGAAATGTTGCGCAACACTGTTGCACCTGCATGAGCAAATTCGTGTTGACCAAAATAGCGTTTCCCGTCCCACTTAAGGCATCCCTGACCAAATTTGTCAAATATCGTTTTGTTACACGAAAAGTAAAATGGTCCAAATATCCCCATCTTCTCCAAAAATACAAAACGTATACAGGTCTGGACAGCACTGCTCGCTAGACAACATAAAATCAACTATTGAAAAAACAGCTTTAGGCGTCAACTGTAAGTGTATCAAAATTTACTTATATATTGCTTTTGACCAAATTGGCTTAGCGTATCTGAGAAGGGTTTCAAAGCATTTCGTTAAAAATGCAATTGGGTATTTTCTAAAATATTTTTGACAATGTAGTTTTCTTGAAAATATTTTTCTCTACCTACTGTAGGCCAAAAGTGGCTTCAATCTTCACTGTGGCCACACCACCTGCTCTATCAAGTGTCACATTGATGCGAATCCCAGTGAGTGGTATTCTGTCCGTTCAAGCCCTCTTCGACTTCGAGATATTTTTAGTTTTATGTCCTTCATGAAATGTTTCTTGCTGTGCTTTATAGTTTTGGAACTCTTTGCGTCATCATACATGAAATGTCTGTGAAAAACGTTTGAGGCCAAACGTCACAGGAAGGTTTAAATATTTGTTTCAAATTGAAGTCTATATTGTAATCGATTTTGGATGGGCCTGATATTCGCAACCGTTGATTAATGTTTACGGTTTGTCTAGACAAGTCGACAGTTACCGTGAAATAAAACTGTGACATTTACCATGAAAACAACCAAATAAAACTTTGATAGTTGCCCTCAAGCAATGAATAAAAGCAAGCAGAGAACAAATTCAGACAAGTTTGTAACGCCATTCTATTTGAATAAGCATTCTATTTGAATAAGGTTTGTAGGGTTTTGTTTCTAGTGTGGTAATTGTGTAATTGTGTCAGCTAACCCCCACTCTGTCTAAAACTTTGTGCT
>JGI24159J19872_10013437_pt1 | contig 10640 bp, 8 predicted proteins | sample Ectturendosymbi4_FD_19872 | JGI IMG/M metagenome (IMG submission 19872)
TATAATTTTTACATTCAGGATTTTTGAGCAACTTGTGCCTGCCCTGAAAAACAGAGTTTGTCCTGATATTTTTTATTGCATTGAAATATATTTTATCTTTCAGGATTTTTGAGCAATTTGCGCTTGCCCTGAAAAATAGAGTGTGCCATGAATTCGCTGTATTGAAGAAACATTTTTTGTCCTTCAGGATTTTTGAGCAACTTGCGCTTGCCCTGAAAAACAGAGTGTGCCCTGAATTCAGTGTATTGAATATATATTTTTTATCATTCAAAATTTTGAACAACTTGCGATTGCCCTGAACACAGAGTTTGCCCTGAATTTTTTACTGCAATGAAATATTTTTTATCTTTCAGGACTTTTGAGCAACTTGCGCTTGCCTTGAAAACAGAGTTTGCCCTGATTTTTTTTCAAGCCAGGGGGGCGGTAGCCCCCCCCCGACCCTTCGACCCCGCCTCGTACGCCACTGTGCATAAGCGCAGCTTAGCCATTTACTCAGGCACATTGCTCACACTCACTCACAATCTCACACTTTAATGGATTTTTGAAACTTGTGGAAGCGGAAGTATTGTTACAGATTCACCCCTGCTTCCTTTCACACAGTATAACAACACGTCTTACCATTTTCAGCAGTCACTGTCTCGCTGCATCACCTGCCGAAGTTGTTTGAGGTCATCAGTTGCATGCGGAAAAGCGCATTATCGTAACTTGAAGTGAACCTTTGAAGATTCGTTGGCATGTTAGTATTACGAAACTAAGAGAAACAGTAGAATAATGCGCTCGCAGGTTTCGCAACGGGAATCTGCAGGCGCAGGAGTAGACATGAGTGAACTGCAAGCTCATCACTACATCACACCAGAACACTGAAGCTGGCTTTTGTGCAGTGTGAGTGCCATACCGGTAAATGAAGTGTTATTGCAAGAATTAAAACGATTAATCGGAATGGCGATGTTGATTTCAGATTTTCTAACATTTTTGGTTCTTAGTCCCATTTTCAAGGGAAGAAAAAGCCGTTTTGCCCTTTTTGCGGACACCTATAAAAGTAGTGCACTGTATCTCTTGAAAAACAAAATTTCCTTGAAAAAATTTCAACCCTAGGCGGGGCGGGTGCACGTCGTCATTTACACCACTGGTAAACGGGTGAGCGCTGAGTGGAGCAGATGTCCAAGATCCATGGCATGGCGTGGCAGGGACAGTGTGGCTCCCTTGCGACAAAGCTCAGTAGGTTGGATGCCGCGAAGACAGGAAAATTGTCCAGTGTCCACTAGTGAAGGACGCAGGCATCCAGTCACAGTTTGCAAGGCGTGGTTGATGGCAGGATCAATGAGGCGAGTGTGAGTACTGAGGCACCAGGCAGGAGCGCAGCACACTGCTGTTGAATGGACCAGGGCTAAGGTGGCTGTTTGCAACGCTGTTGCCCCAGTACCACAGCCCGAGTCAGCCATTCACCTCAAGAGTGCGACACATGGAGTCAGCTCTTTGCGAAGTGACTCGGCGTGACGGTGACAGTATTGCCACTGCTGATGTTTTAACATCAGACAGGGCCGGATTAACCATTGGGCAAACCGGGCCCGGGGCCTCGCGTTCATTTAATCCGGCCCTGACATCAGATCTAATGTTTTGAGAAAAATTTCTGATGTCTGATGTTTTGGTGAGAAATCGGAAGTTGACTGAACTGTTGCTTTTGTTTTCTACATTTCCTCTCCTTTCAGGTTGAAAAGAAGTTGGATTCATTGTGTTTAAGTTTCTTTCATCAATCTCTCATTTGGTTATCGTTCCTAACTGAAGAAGCTCCCGTCGCAACATTGGGTATATCAGTGTTGGGATATCAATATTGTGCAGAAAACAAGCTGCGAGCCTCTGTTTCGCGATGTTCACATGCAGTTAAAAATGTACTTTTTCGTTCTTTTTGTACGTCCATATATGCATCACAATTATGGTGTAATTTAGGGTAGTCATGCATGCAGAGATTGCGTGTAGCCTGTAATTTTGGGTACAGAGCTCTATACAGCCTGCCCTGGAGAGCGAGTGTTAGTAGTCATCAGGTTTAATGTAACATTCCTACGTTTGAGGTCTTATCACGAAAATATATATACCTGTTTCTTGAAAGATGCAGAAAGTATAACAATGTATGGTTGCGTGCTTTGATACAGTCAGATTGTTTATATTCGTTCTTATTCTTAGAGCACTACAATCGCAGTTTACTTTGTGACTGAGTGCTCGGACATTTCAGTGTTTGTTCGTTTGAGGGTGTGTCATGCCACAACGCATTCATGCTTTACCTGGCCTCAACCAGTTTAGGAACTAGCGTCTTAGTCTGCAGTAGCGTTGTACCAAGTATCATGGGCATCGGAGGGATTTTTTCCAGGGGGTGCCACTAGGGGATTTTCCAAAATTTTTCTAGGGGGGGGCAAAAGTAGTGAAACTTGTTTTTTCCCACTGAAAACTAAGAAAACAACATTTTTTGCTAAAAGTTTCAAAATCCCAGGCGGGGCATTGGGCCCCCATGCCCCCCCTTCCGACGCCCATGCCAAGTATTGCGGATTAGCGAACAATAGTGTTAAGAAAGTATCTGTAACCCTGTGGTTCTGCCTCCAACGCTTGTAAACGTTCTGTTTTGTCTGTTATTTTCAACCTACGATGTGCAGACAGTGTGCGTTTGAACTATATGGACTTCATGTCTGACAACAAATTAAATTCATTCATTGGGAAGAACATTTTAGGTTACTCATGACCAACTTCTCGCTTTCGGAGATCGGTCATATCAGTGATACTTCGCTGTACAGTTTTTCGGAATTCGAATCGCGCTTTGTTAAGTAGCCTATCGGTAAAAGATTTTTAGCTCAAATGAAATTGTAACATAAAATCTGATGTTATCTGATGTTGAAATAGGCAACAATCTGATGTTGAAATAGGCAAAAAATCGTTGCCTGTTGTTGAAATAGGAAACAATTCTATTTGAACAAGGTTTTCTAAGTGTTATAGCCTAAGTGCATGGTGCGTTGTATAAATAAGTTTCTGGTTTAAATACTGGTGTCACCATTGTTGATCAAATGATACCAGTAGTGGATCCTACCCATCTTGTGAACATATACCTGTCTTCTGACTTCAGCGAATTTATTTTTCATGGCCCACTACATGAATGATCAGCTTCGTACTTTGCAATGCCTGGACAAAATAGCAAATGCAGCTCATGTGGTAAACTCAAAGAAACAGCACTAATAGAATACAGTTCCTGTGAGCAGTGGCTCTCCCATCCTGCTGGGCCGGGGTGTCAGCAGATGACGATGTTGTTGAGTTTGAATCAGCACCCTTTCACTTCAGTCAATGCTTGTCAACCGACAGGCAAATACAGTAACTCTCAAGACCCAACCCAATGTTTCCATTGTCATAGACAAACAGGATCAAGGAGAAAGACAATCCAATGTTCCGAATGTAACCGGCCCTTTCACCTTTCCTACGTGAAAATCTCAGGACAACATTACTTTCTGCTTCACACAAACACTTGTGGCCCTATCCTTAACCACAACATCTTCGACGAACCCCATCCACGAGCACTCTCCTGACTGATCACACTTCATTTGGCACCTATAGCGTATTCAATCCCTAAGACACGTCAATCGCCCTAACCACCGCATCCCCAAGGCGGCACGCCGCTCTTTTGCTTCAGGACTTAGCAAACTCATTAACAAAGCTATTTCTTCAAACTTATTAGGTCTACTCAACTGGAATCGCATAATATGCTTCCCCTATCAGTTCTCTCATAAATCCCCGGATCGAAGAGCTTTTCCTTGACCTCTTCCATCAAATCAAGAATCAACACATACCTAGCGTCGGATGGCTTTCCCGATCATGAAGCTATGCTTCGAGACAATCAACCCCACCACCAACCAAACCCCACAGTGACCCAGCCAAAACATGAAAAGACTGGTAGGCCTAAACCAGAAACTATCCGACTTCAATATCAACGGCGCCGTTCAATCTTTATCTGGCAACAGCTCAGTCGTTAAACCCAATAAAGAATCTCTCAACACCCTTCAACAGAAACACCCCCGAGCCCCTGATGACCTTATGCTACTCTCACCCCCAGATACTAACACCGCACCAACAGGCTCGTAACCAGAGGGCCGCAAGGGGCGAGCGAACCCCCTTGGAAAGTTTTTCGCCACCCCTGAAAAAATGTGTTGGATATAGTTTACAAGTATTGGACATCAATGAAGTCACCGGGTCGATGCAGAAGTAAAGTTTTATAAATACAGATTTCCAATCTGGTTTAAAGAACTGTTTTAAAAACACTGATCTTCGAGAAGCTCAAAAACACCTCTCAGAAATCTACGGTACCCCTTCATGTGGGACTGCTATTATTCAAAAGCATCCCTCGTTCGCGGCAACTTCAGTCTAGATTCTGCCACTGATGTGCAACCTCGGCCCAGCCCTCTTCACTCTTGCCATCTATGATGCAACATCCAACGTCAAAGACAACCTAAACGTTTGGTATCTCAACGATGGATGTATTGATGTAGACCCTCAGACCGTGCTCAGCAACTCTACCACGATTAGGAATGGTCTATCTTCGATTGGCCTGGATTCTAAATGCGAGCTACTGCTTATCTACCACACAAACACCAACAAGCCTCAAACAAGCAAGCTTTTTCAAGACCAATTCCCACCCCTCTCTATACCTGACCCCAACCATTGGCAGTTACTAGAATCCCCGTTGCATGAGGAATCTGCCCATCTACACTTAGGTTAAGGCTAAAGGCAAAATACAAAGTGATAGACGACATCACTGAAAATCTCGAGTTAATCGAACCACATCAAGCATTTTTCATCTTAAACAACTGCCTCTCAACCCCAAGACTCACATACTTGCTGCGTATTGCCCCATGCTTCAAATGCAAGGAGGAACTTGAGGCGTTCGACACCGCAATAAAAATCAACACAGAAAAAATGTGCATTGTGTGTTTTGGAAAAGTTGATAACAAGCATTCCTACTAATCTGACATGGAGGCCTTAGCCTCCGTTCCGCCACGGACCTGTCTCTGCCATGTTTCCTAATAATCGTCTTTTAGATGCTTCCCTCTCTCGCACAGCCTCATAGGGAAGTAATCAACGCAACTGACGCCTGTTTCGCACTTCATGAATCATCACCACTACGAAAGAAAACACAATCAGCCTGTGACGACCTCGCCTGCAGAGCAGTGGTGCTACTCCTGGTGTTTTTCCACTAGATCTAGTGTTTTTGCATTTCATTTAGTGTTCTAGTGGTATTTCCTAGTTGTCTAGTGTTTTTTTACCGAGTGAGCTGAATGTAATTGACCACACAACACAATTTTGTGTTGTAACTGTAATTGAGACTTTTTGATTTTGTGCAATTGCATAAGCTAAAAATTCTACCTACATCTTAAATTACGCAAGAGCATATGATCTGTTTTGAGTTTAACCGCTACCAAGTCACTGTGGTCATCTGTTAAAAGTTTCAGTGACCCGTACAAGCAAACACAAGTGTTGCTGCTAGCTCTCATTTTCTTTCTCTGGTTTACAATGAGTTGTGCAATGTCTTTGTTTGCATTGCAACGCATTTTCTGGCCATTTTCCATGTGTATAATTTCGCCTTTTGCTTTTGCAGCTAACTTGCATTGAATTACTTCAGAAGAATAAATAATAGTATTTACTTTAACAATAAAACTTAGTATTGTTAAGCCTTAGCATTGTATAGCCTAGTTAGAATTTGTTATAAGCACTACTGAGTAGGCTATTGTTCTGCCTGCATATTAGCCTTCTCTGTTGCACTTCAAGTCACGTTGAAAGATTTTAAGAAGAATAATTTTTTGCGTGTGCGAGTGTGTTTTATGGACCATCTGGTCTGAGACAAATAAATAGATACATGATGTTCATCAAACACCCACCTGTTGTTTAAGTAGGCTTACAACACCAATTTTCTATTAATCTGACAAATATGTCAAGTATTTGTTATCCAGTGTTTTTTGTGAGTGAATCTAGTTCTTTTTATCATGAAATCTAGTAGCCCATTTTCCGTCCGTCACTCTGTTTGATTTTTTGTGTGTATTTACTTTTTCGCATTTTCTGTGTGCATATTCTATGCTTTCCGGCATGAAGCACACTTTTTGTTTTTTTCTGTTTGCTTTGTTTTCTTTTGTACCTTTTATTTACTATTTTAAAATTTCTTTGTATTGCTAAAAATACTCTAACCACACCAAATTCTTTCACTTAAATACGATCCACTCATCAATGTACATAGGCATGCGTTTTCACCTGTACATTTTCTTCACGATATTCTGCGTTCATTCGTTTTTTTTCACGATGTCCTGCGTTCATTCGTTTTCTATTTGAATAAGAGCTGATGATGCCTACTTTGTAGGCGAATTATATGCTCTGTAAGATCTTAGTGTCTGATTCTGTGCTGAGAAAGGATTTCTTTCAATAGACAGTGTTCATTCGTTTTTTGTTTTCTTTTCATTATGCCGATTCGATCTCCAGCTGTTGTTTCTCGACACTTGTCAAAAAGCAATAAACGAGGTTGGTTGACCAGATGACCGCCACGGTCTTTCGCCAATCCTATATGACACAGCGCCCGTCTTTGTTTACACTGGTCAGCTATTGTGCCATTGTGTTTTTATTTGCTCTAATTTTCGCTAATGATTGGTTTACTGCATGCGATGGCTTTTATGGCGCTTCTGCTTGTTGGCTGAGTCATATGAAATCATAAACCATTACCATTACCGCAACAACAAAGTGCCAACACTTCTGCAGAGATACATCAATCGTGCAGTGGTGTACGGATGTGGAAATTTTGCAATCCTGATCCAATCCGAAACTTTTTCATGAAGTCCATATCCAATCCATATCCGAAAATTAAAAATTATGGACTCCGATATCCAATCAAATCCGAGATCGCTCACTCAGTTGCACATTAGCCTACATATTTGGTAGTGTCTATTTTGCCTCATGAGGTAAAAGCTGTCCTGTGCCTATTTTGCCGTTAGTCAGACACTATATTTTTTGAAGTTGTTATGTGACAACGACGATGCATAAAAAGACGATTGCTAGGGTTTGGGATTAAGGTAACTAGGACTTAGGGTTCAGGTTCAGCCTATAGCTCACACAAACAAGAAGTCACTCACAGCTTGTCAGCACTGAAACCTTGAAAACACTTATCGATTGGATTTAAGCCATTACAGATGTCATCGTGAACTGAGCAGATCATGCTTCCGAAATTGTCATGTAACCATTTTAATCAATCATGTTAGGCCAAAAGCAAAATAGCTCCAGCATTGGTTTTGCCTCGTGAGGCAATATAGACACTACCAACATTTTTTGTTTTGAATTCAATGAATGCCTTGGCTACAACTGCTGCCAAAATGGACTTATGATTGATCTTGACAAGAAGTGCACAATTCTTTTTGTATGCGGTATAGGATGTTATAGTTGGACGCAATTCTCATACTCTAATGGATATGTTCGAATCAAAGATAGCCTACAACCAGCCTAAATTTGTGTTGGCCTACATGTTGAACTCCATGCAATGCCAACAGCTATATTGTACATTAATTTAACAGTGACAAAGCGAGCACCATAATTTTATCTCCAATAAAACGATGTTCACCTTAATCCCTTTTTTGAAAGTCTTTACAAACTGAACTTCCTGCACTGGCAGGCTTAGCATAAACACCCTAACCACTCTGTTAAATCCAACACCTCACAAGTTTTCATTGTCACTTTAGGTATATTTGAAACAACAACATGGTCAAAATGTCAATATGCTTTAACCTTGCTTATTATTATTACTTATTAGTGTTAAGGTTAAGGCTACTTTGAGTTAGACTAGTGAGCTACACTGCTGAGACAAACTGGTCTGGTGTGCTTCGTTCAATGCTGAAAAAACTTTTTGGTAATGCCTTATTAAACACCAATAGTTTATAATGATAGGCCTACACCAAATGTATTTCAAATATGATTCATGTTTGATTTGAAAAACTGTGGGTTTCGACATAATAAAACAACAGAATGATGCTCATCTTCACACAGTTCCAGACTATATGTTCCATGAAAATTGTGATGTCCTCATTCTGAAAGCGAGGATCCCGAGCGGCAGGTAACATTGCCAAGAGAAACAAGAATTTTATGAAGAGAAACAAGAATTGTTGCTTGGTAACATGATTTCGAAATATCGTAATTTTCCTCGATACAACCATCATACCATATGAAGTTTTTTTTACATGGCCACAGTTTTTTTCATTTGGATAATTCGGTTCTGGATCCGGTTGAAATGGAAACGATATCTAATCCAATCCAAATCCAAAAAATTACTAATAGGCCTATCTGGCCTGTTGGACTCCAAAATCCGGATCCTGTACACCACTGCAGTGGTGTACAATAGTAGTAGTGTTGAACGGATCGAAGATTTTTGCGATCCTAATCCAGTCCAATATTTTCAGTGAGTAATCCTGTCCGATCCTAATTCGGTAGCACTATCCAAATATTAGATCCAGTCCGGTTTATATCTGAAAAAAACCTGATTTAAGCATTCGACTGCAGTGATCAACGCAGTTTGGATATCCATATCCGATCCGGTAGAGATATTTTCGAAATCCCGTCCAATCCGGAAGCGGTTCTGAATTGCAGAATCCGGTTGGATCGCGATCCGGTAACTGGATCATGTGCAACACTGGTGTAGAGGTTGCCGGAGTCACTTTTTCAGACTCCGACTCCGCTCCTGTTCCAAATTTTTAAATCTGGGTTCGGCACTTTTTCAAATTTGGGAATCCAACCCCTGTTCAGACTCCGGCGGTACTGTCATCGATCGAACCCTGATTCACCCATGTTTTTACTTAAGAAATGACCACCAGAGATGAGCATTGAACTGGACGTGGATTGGACTGGATCCGGAATATGCCGAATTTTGTTGAATCTGGATTGGATCCGTACTGTAAGTTGCTTCATAAATTTGGGATCAGGACCGGATTTGGACTGAGTTAATGGAAAAGAATTGCCTGATATTTGTTTTTAAAAAGCTGTATTTTGTTAATTTTTTTGACTTTATTTGGACTTGGACTTTTAATTAAAAAAAAAAAAAATTGGACTGTGGTTGGACTTGCACTGAGTTTTGAAAATTCAGGACTGGATCTGGATGGAAAAATATGACAGCCCGCTCATCTCTGATGACCACACAGACTCCTGCTACTGCCGTAATTGAAAAGTGCCACCGGATCCAGGTCCGGTTTTTCCAAAATTTTTGACTCCGGGTTCGGATCCGGTCCCAAAGAAAAACGCAGAACCCCGCTGGAGTCGACTCCGGCACTCGGGATCCGGTCCCACCTCTGGTGTACAGGGTCCGGTTTTGAAGTCCAATCCGGCCGGACATTAAGAATTTTTTGGATTTTGATTAGATTGGGTATCATTTCCGTATCAACCGGATCCGGATTATCCAAATGAAAAAAGTGTGGCCAAGCAAAAATCTTGACGTTGGATAATAGTTGTATCAGGAAAATTGATAATATTTTCAAATCATATTAGCAACAATCTTCTATTTTCTTGTTTCAGTATGTTGATGCGACCAGGGGCGGAGCTAGGGGGGTGCCAGGGGGGCCACCGCGCCACCAAAATTTTGCCTGGTCCCCCCAGTGTCCCCCTCAAAAATTTTCAGGTCTCTTTCTGAAAGTCCTACACAGACCATTGGCAGCTCCCCTTGTTGCAAAACTGACCCTTCCAATGCCCCCCCAAATGAAAATGTTTGGCTCCGCTCTTGGATGCGAGACTATGAAAATTTTTATATCACCGTGCTGCATTCAGATTCCAAGTACTACTGGTAGTAGGCCTGTTAGTTGCACACGAGGTTGAGTGCAGTTAATAGCCGAAAAAGAAATATTGATAGTTGTTGCGTCGTTTGTTGTTCAGTGTTGTGCAATTAAGAAGAACGTTATTGTTGCAACACAGTTATATGATGTTGCCGATATACAGTTCACATTATTATATCAATCAGAGAAAGAAGGTCCCTTGAACTTTTGCAGTTCATTCACAAGTATAACCTTTGGAACTCTGTTCCAAATATAGTAATAATGCTGCGGATTTTCCTCACAATTGCCGTTAGTGTTGCTACCTGTGAGCAGGGTATTTTAACCATTGGGCAAACCGGGCAAATGCCTGGGGTCTCGCGCTTGAATATCACTGGTTTTTCATGTGTTTAGGCTGTTCACCATCATGCGTCATACTGTAGAGCTTTTTGATTACTGCGTCTAGTATATAGGTTAGCGAAACTGTCGATTTGGCATTTTTATGGTTTCTGAATGAGTTAAAGTAATTGCACCAAACAGCACCACACTTTGTCTTTGTGACCCAAGAATTAGATCGAAATCAGTGCATCCATGGACGTTCGCAGAAATTTTTTCAGGGGGGGCAACGTTGAAATTTTGCTGATACTCATACTTTTCAGGTTGCTGATGATGCAATGCAAATGGACATTCACAAAACGCTTTAGCCTACCCTTTCTACCCCTGTCTGTACTGGTTGAAACTCAATTCTCAATCATATGTCTGAAATATTTTCTACACTTCGGCTATCAGAAATGCTTTTTCTTTTCATAAACTGCCTAATATATATTTTTTCAAGACTTTCTGCAAATA
>JGI24159J19872_10013439_pt1 | contig 10639 bp, 8 predicted proteins | sample Ectturendosymbi4_FD_19872 | JGI IMG/M metagenome (IMG submission 19872)
TGTTTCATGCTTCAATTTGGGGGGGCTTAGCCTTCCAAGCCCCCCCCCTCCCCCGGGGCGACCTGACTGGCTTGAAGGTGCTTGATAAATATACCTACGAATGCCTGAAACAATAGATCACAGTTCATGAAAGTACACAAGCACTCTGTCATGGTTTCCGATTTAGCCATTCTCAATGTACTAACCAGTGTTCCTGCCTGTCACTTGCCTCTCTTCAATGAATAGCTAATTGCCTTCCGAATATTGTGCTTTCTGTACAGGAAGCTTTATTGTCTTCCGCATGTTTTGCGCTTTCTCTAAGTCCCCCTGTGCAGTGTTGTTTCACTCACCTTTTCAGCTATCCTGAATACCGCATGGCCTATGATGAAAACACAGATTTGTGACATATCTCTCTTCGCTTGAAACTCCGGAGGCCTTAAATGTAAAATAAGTTTCCAATTACTTGATTCTAGAATTAGATGTGTCGTAATCCCACAAAATATTTACTACAAAAAGAAAATCTAACAAATCTGGCTGTTCTGGTGTACACTTATATGAAAATGGGCTACATTGACCTAACTGGTTTAAACCTGTATGGAAATCTGTTAAATTAGCTTTATCATGGTTTAAACTTATTCAAAAATCTGTACAATCTGGCAGCACTGTTATATGCTTATATGAAAATATCGCTAAAATGGCTACACGCCTGCACTTTTGATATACACTTACATACAAGCATGAAAATTACCAAAAATCTGAAAATAACCACACCCACTATATGTAGTAGATCCTTTCGTAAAAGAAACTTAAATACTGTACAGCAGCTAACCTGAATTGCATAGACTTTTGTTGATTTTTCCCAAAACAGCATGGAGTCTCCTGCGACACCGAACAATGTACCGCAGTGTTCCAAGTCTTGCCCAAAAAGGTATTATGTCTCTTGCCCTGTGACGTCACTTAGACGGGAAAGCCACTTGTATCTTAAATGATGGGACTGTGGAAGAAATGGGAGGACCTTTGCCCTGAACAAATTTTCCTAAATTCCAAGGCAACAGCAGTCACTGAGCCAGAGGTTTCAAAAAATGCCAAAACAAGATTTTTTCATGCCAACACCATCAAAAAAGGCCAAAAAATGCCAAACTATGACGTACATGCCAAACATAATTTTTTCATGCCAAACCACTTTAAAAAAGGCCAAATTTATAGAATTTGGTCTTAAAAACGCCAACTTGCAACTTGGGTTTTCGAACATTCCATGGAGAGCAACAGCGTAACACTTGTATGAGCAAATATTGCCGATATATATCGGCGGAATTTTGCCGATACGATACATTGGCAACATCGTCATATCGGCCGATATATATCGCCATGCCGAAACGTCGGTCGAGCTCTAGTATCATTGATTTCCCTTTACTGAGGACACTTGGGTAAAGCTTTGAACGTTTTATTCAGCTTTCCTCGCAAGTATTTGATTTAAAGAAACCAGAGCTGAATCGTTTCGTTGGAAAAGATGAACCAAGGTGGTGAGCAAATGGCCAAGCGGATTTTCGTTTGTCCAAGACCTGCCATTCTAGTTGCGGAATCTTATTCCAAATTGTTTTTCTAAGGCTAAGTTGCTCTACTGCATCATGTCATCTTAAATCTGAAGCAAATTTGCGTCGAACTACTTGCTTCGGTGTAAACTCTTTCTGCAGGTTTTGGAAAAACGTCACCACGTTCATCAATAAAGCGTTTTCACAACATTGCGTCACTGTGGCATGCAACAATTACGTTTTGTATTAACAGAACATTGACGGACGAAGACGTTTCGGAGCGTTCGAATTTTTTTGGGCAGCCTTTTCCTGTTTGCTGTACCTTTTAGGCGCTTGTGTGTACGCGGGATTTCTGAGTTGTTCTCGCTTCAACAACNATACATGCAGAGCGAGATTGGCAGGTAACCATTATGAGACTGTTATATTTNTTGCCTGGCGTAACAAACAAGCTCAAGTTGCATTGATCGTTAGAATCATAAAACGACAGCGACCGAGCAAAAGCATATNCCAANCTCCGATCATATTTGTGCCACAAGATAGGTGTAACTTTGGTTTTGGTCAAGTTGNCGTCTGCGGAAATACCACTAAACTATCGACAGTTTGCAGTAAGAACTTCACAAAAAANTTNTTTTTTCCCGAAATGTAAGCAAATTTCACTTCATGAGGTATCGCACTCTTTTTTCGAGTGTGTTATCAGAATCATCCTTACAAACGAAAGGAAATTATGCAAATTATTTTTTCGTGGTCTATACAACAGATGTAATTTTGATACCTTATGCAATTCTACAGCCATCGAAGGTGCACCAAAAACCAATCACCTTTAAATTGCCAACGCGCAAAGTGAAATGCTTCGAAACAAAAGGTTAAGTTATGTCGTGATTGACAACGTGTCTGTCATATAAAAAATCTTATGTAAATTTAACTCGGGTCCCACTTGATACAAATAAAATAATAAGGAACGGAAGGTGATTTTTTAAAGTAATTGTGTGTATACCTTTTTGTGTTGCTTCTGAAAAACGTAGAGGCATTATGTGACGCCCGTTTCACCACATGATGAAATCGTTTGCAGCTTGTTGGGTGGAGTTAACAGCAGGTTGGCTAGACGTCAGTCGAACGTATCGCCACTGTGAAACCAAACTGGGCTAGATCCGCTGTTGGTGGTTTTTACTTTTTTGCAATTTTTAATGTCTTGGACAAAGCTCTTTCTATCCGGCTTGGTTTCTTTGCCCTATCTTGCTTGGTTAAGAAAATAGCATAGGGTTTAAGACCAATTTCTGAATTAACTTTGAAAACAAAACTAGTCTCTTTGTCCATTAGTGGACATAAACCCTCAAGAAAAGAACAGTCACCAAAGGTCTATGTCCACCAAAATGAAAATAATGGGCTTAGATCTTTGTCACTTTGCCTTCAGAAGTCCATTCAAGACATCATTTCAACAAACACCAAATCAAATTTGCATAAAAATTTAAAGCTTTTCTAAACTAGCGAATCAAACTGGTTAAAGAAAACCACTGTGTTCCCAATCTTTTTTGCTCATGCCTAAANCTGCCTAATCACCTCTAAAATCCTGGTTGCACCCCCATGTGATATATAAATNTAATGATTTAAAAATTGAACTCTGTTTGAGCTAAGAAGCTTAAAATGCCATTGCTTGGTTGAACAAGCTTCCAAAGAACATAGCATCCATGAAAAAGAATGAAATAAAAAATTGAATTTGAAAATTTAGTCCCAGACCTCACTAACCAGCCTCAATGCCTCCTTTAAAAGAGAATTGCTTCCTTGTGCAGCGNANGTCTCATGTTGCGAACCACTCCACTGCACAAGATAGAAATAAAATTTGATNAACCATTAATGTAAAAGTGAAACACTGCAATATGTAGAGTATTTTCTGCATTACATATGCCTGCACATGATATCCAGTGTTGATATTTGCACACTGTATTGATCTCAACTGTATGACTAACAGATGCTCATACAAAAAATGTTTAACTGCCAGTTTAGTAACAGATATAAGTCTTGATGTAGTATGCAGCTTCAGGCACTGGAAGTTGCAGTAAACAAATGGATAGGACTAAATTTGATTCACATGTTTAAACTGAAGTATGGTGGTTTGATGATATTAAATCTGTAAAAACTAACAGAACATCTTAGTAAACAATTAGAGAAAATTATAGAGAAGCAAGTATGTATGGAACTCTAACAGAGAAGTCTGGAGATAAATGTTTTTTTTCTGGGACATTGACTAAAAGCAGTTATGAAATTGGTAATCTCCATTTAGAAGAGTTCACGCAGAAAATTTATTCATGAGAGAAGTACATAAAGAGATCGATATTAATACGAATCAAATATTACTAATTCAGATGATTGTAGTGATTTAGATTATGACACAACAAAAGAACAAGCAGTATGTTCTAGTGCAAATGTATATTGTTCTTTTACAAAGCGACAGGAGGTATATCTGTGCTCAAATGGCACATCAATCTTTTCTATGCAACATTTTCAAGNTACTTATACAGCAAACTGTTCTTGGACAGCTTGTTAACTTTAACAAAAGAAGATTTATTATAGTCAGGGTAATANAAGGTTGCTTTAGATGATAAAAGTTTGATAGTGATATTCATTACATTAGAATTCTTTGGAAANACAGTCCTCAAAATTCAGTGAACTTGACATAGATGACAGAAAGTGGAAAAATGTCAAAAAAACATATTAAGCATTACGTTTACACATGGTTCTTTTATAGACAACACTTGGAAATCTGAAAGAAAATTATGATAGTTGCAGAATGAAATGCAATACAAAATTTGCAGATGAAGAAAAATGCATAAATCTCAAGTTTTGGTCACTGGCACATATGAATTTGCAACGTTTTTTTATAACAAAATAGGTCACTTTAAGAAAAAAGCAAAGAACAGGAAAACGAAGAAACGCTTAAGACAGGAATAAAACAAGTCAAACATTTTGCACATTATTTCAAGCTCCTACATGCATCCAATGAGGTGTTGGTGAGTGCTTGTCAAAAAAATGTAACACACATAACATAAGCAAAAAAAGAATTGATGCTGCTTTAAAAAAGTTATCTGAGACTGGAACCATTGAGCAAGATGTAAGAGAAAAGAACGGATACAGTGCAAAACCATTGAGAAGCATCTCTTATTGATATCATGCAACATTTGTTGGGAGAGATGCTAATTGCCAATATTCACCACAACGCACAATGAACAAAATGCATTGATTGCACGAAAATAGTGCATAGAAATAAGATATGAAAAACAAGAAAATTACAAACCAGAAAACATTTAGGACAAAATTAGTTTGAAGTTTCACAAACCAAAAACAGTTTTTGTGATTTGTGCTCTAGTTTCAAAAACACACCAGAAGTTGTCATGTGTCTTTAAATAATACATTTGCATTTATAGTGATGTTGAAATTTTTAACATTACGTCAAACTTTAATACTCAACTGAGAAAATAAACTTTAGTGCAACCATATAGAAACATTTCTGCATTCAATTTTTTTCATTTTGACTTTGTACAATTGGCACATAATGCTTATTTCGTATACAAAATTAATTTTGAAAGTACGTTCATTCGTGGAAATGCCCTTTGCAAAATTTGCTTTGCATTACATATGTGTTTACACTCTATGAGATTAATAATATCAGTTTATTTCGCCCGTAAATCTAAATTTTTGCTTACAACCTTAAATTTATATAGAGGTTTATGCCCATGCATAGAGTGAGTCAGCAAGAATGTAAAGATTGTTAACAGGTCTGTGTCCAACAGCTGGTCAAAAAACAAGGGTTGTACCAAGAGTGATTAAATTTGGTTGACTTGATATGCACCACTATGACCTACAATTGGTCAGAGTTGGAAGAAGTATTGTAGCTGTATCAGGTTAAAAGGCAGAAAAACTTTTATAGCCCAGTTTGGTTTGACAGTGGCGGTATAGCCGTGATTTAAATATGGTACACTCATCACAGTAACGCCGCTTGCTTCTTAGTTTTTCGTCCCTTTTGCAAAATCTTATTTCATGCCTGGAATAGTTGCAGTTGGTGCGCCCATGTTGTATTCTGCTTACATTTATGCCGCAGTTCATAATCGCCATCGTCTGCAGAAGAACTGTCTATCTCTAAAACATCCCTTGTGACTTTTAACCAAGGATAAATTGCCTGTAAGCCTATTTTTACCACGGGCACCTTCTTACTGTGGAAGATAAGTATTCTAAGTGAGGAAATGTTACTGAAGTTTCAAAGGTTGATGTTTTACGTCGTCCGTGGCAACGTCTCCTGGCAAAGTCTCCTAGGCAAAGAGTAGAAAAGGCAACAGAATAGCTTAGACATAAAACCAGGCGGACGGGATGGCATTCGGGAGCAGTGCCCTCCCAAATTTTGTTGTTCCCAGAAAAATTTGTTTTAAATAAATAATAAAAACAAAAATATTTCCCCCCTAAAAACGTATTTTGCCCCCCTAAACCTTAAAACCCTGTTTGTTCAGTGATTCGAAGAAAACAAGGATAACAAGCTGTTAAACAGTGTAGTGTCTCAACTAAATTTTTATCTCCTGTTAATGCGTTTCCAATGAAAATATTGCCAATTCTCTGCTCGGTATTGATATGAGATTCGGCTTATTTTCTTGTTTCAACTACAGTAGAAGTTTAAAACAAAACTGTGTTGTTAGTAAAGCATTTGAAAAAATCACAAAGCATTTGAAAAAATCATAAAAATCGAAATGCAGCTGCGGAAGAGATTGCAGGCTTTGTGAAAAATGCCTTGTAGAGAAATTACACGAAAGTTTACAACTTGCTGTAGCCTAGCCCATGAAACCAATTTAGATTTCTAAAGTTTAATTAATAACGAATGTACACTGTCATCCACACCACGATTTTCAAAACCTGATGAAAAAGCACCCGGAACTGCTTCATGTAAAGCAAACCTTCGGCTACTTTTGTTGATTGTTGCAATTAGCGATATCTTTTAGTTATTTATCATTGTTGTACTCACTGAAACGATCATATAAAGAAAATAAATGCACTTGGTATTTTTTCTTAAAGCCCACACGCACCTTACATTATAAAATGTTTTGAATTTCAATAAGCTGGGCTGCATCTTCATTTTGTCTTCTTTCCTTCCCAGGCGATATATGCGGCTTTGTTGCAGCTGTACTTTTCGGCGTAGACGCCTATCAGCTGCGAAACCACCGACCCTATTGGTTATTTGGCTCAAGACCGCCACAGCAGAGATGATTTTCATTCTCCGTCAGAATATTAATACTTGATTGCACCCTTTTGACCGCTTGTTTGCAAGTTGCAAATTTCGTATGCATGGCGCCATAGGGTATATTATACATTCTTTGCATATCAAAATATATTTGCGTGATCAAAGAATGGCCAATGACAAAGATCGAGGACAGTACTTTTTGCTCAATCTTTTGGTAAAAACTGTAGCGCAAAGTCGTTGGGTAGAATGAACTTCCTCATTTGACACACAAACAGGTCTATGTTGAAAACCTTTTCTAACGTCGATGCCGATCGTGGGAAATGTTTAGTTGTCACTGTCTTTTTGGTATTTGCTTGTTTTTCGACGCTTTTGCGAGTTACCTCTTTACTATGACGTTCAAACTGTACATCGAACACGTCACCTATGTGAAATTCCTGGTTATATTATAAGAATCAGAACGCTAAAAACCTTCGCTGTCGCGGTTGTTTCATAGAGAGGTGAAACATACCGACTTCTTTTGTACCCAATTCCCGGCATCAGGCCCGTAGCCACGGGGAGCAATCGGGGCCGATTCCCCCCTATTTCTTTGTGCCCCCAAATTTTGTTGTGCCCAGAAAATTTGTAGTATTATTGTTTCTCTTTTGTTATATTTATTTCAAACATATAATGAAACAAAAATCTTGCCTCTCTAAAAACACGTTTTGCCCCACCAAACGTTAAAGCCTGGCTACGGGCCTGCCCATCATAAACATGCAGCTACCTACGTGGCAGCCACGTGAGTTTCTCCCAGTCAGTATGCAAATAATTTTGAAAAGCTTTTTGTAAGGAAATTATATACCTGCAGCATTAGCGAGGAATAGAATAAAACGAAATGTTTGTGGACGGATGGCTGGGATTTTCCCAGAAAACATCGTTTTCTCATTGGATACTGCCGAATAATTATTGCAAGCTATCTCTAGAAACCATAGCCGTCGGACGGGGAATTAGGGGGGAAAGGCAACCCTGGATTATGAAATTTTTTGCAGAAAAGTCGTTTTCTTTGTTTTGAGTGGGTAAAATGAAATTTCACCACCTTTGGCCTACCCTGGAAAAATATTTTGGACTATCCCTGGAAAAGTCCACTATATTGGCTCCCTCCTGAAAAAAATCCTTCCGATGCCCAATCACCCATGCCAGAAACTGGACTTTATTNAGATTTTCNGAAAAGGTCTCAAATATTTATTTTTTACGTTCTTGTTGCATGTCTGCTATATATGGATAAATNGAAAAACTNTTGAAGCAAGCTACATTGCGCATAAACAGCGATATACTAAAACGTTTCATGTGCAAGTGTTATGGTGACGTTTCTAAAGACTCTGAACTGTAATATAATCGCCAAAGACGTTCTCCAGCATACAATTTACTCTGAACGAAAATAAGGCAAATAAATTGCTGCACAATACAGCCCGTTTCATACTATTTCCAATTTAAGGAAATGTAGGAAATTTGATTTTTTTTTAACAAGAAGGTATAGGCTACTTCATTTGAAGTGTCACTGCGGGAACTTTGTTTTAATGACAACACATGCAGAGTATTTTCTGTTATCATCATTAGTGAATTGCAAATTGAACTGCANTGATCTTGCTGCAAGTTCTTATGATCAGTCAGGAGAAAAGTGCTGTGAAAAATGGAAAACGCGAAGGGCTGTTNAAAAATATCGATAACGAGAAAAAAACTGCTGCAAGAAAATCTTGACCTGATGATAAAGTTTGACTTTTTTTACCTAATAACTTTCGAGCGGCTCATGGTATCAACGTGAAATTTGTTTGTGGATGTTTAATAAACTTAAAAAGTCATAAAAGTTTTCACTTTATTGACTTTTGGTTGCCCGAGACATTATCCATGCGAATTTGAATATTCGTCTTTCCAATGGAAATCCCAAAGAGATTGATATTTTGTACTATCAGTTTGTTGTATGAAATAAATACGTTCTGCCAGGGCCACAACCAGCTGATATTATCGAGGGGGAAAATATCGAATATTTTTCGGATTACAAAATGATTGTAACTTGTATTTTCACCTAACAGCTATACATGTTTTTGAAAATTTCGTGGGAGCAATTGTCCGGTTGCTAACCCTGGTTGCGGGCCTGGGTTTTGCTCTGCTGTAATATTAATCGCCAGTTTCGCATGACTTTAATTAAGTACTTTTTCGGAATGGTCAATTCCGTCAAAACGTTGCAGGTTAAGGAAAGAAATGCAACTATCTGCGCTGTGCTTATTTTGTGGTTCGTTTCACAACGGTACAAGACCGTCGAAATTTATTTCCTGAAAAGATTTGGAAAAATAATATATGCACTGGAAATATTGGTTCGCGTATTAAAATTTTCCACGGGAATTACACACTGAAAAATGGATAATTTTATTCTACTTATTGAATATTTAAGATAATTTTATGATACTGAGGAATTTGAGCATCGATGTTACATTCCAAATATCTGCTAACCTGTGCAAGCAATCGAACTTATAATATTTCCGCGATAACTTTGTCTTCACAAAAGAATTCACTGCACTCTGTGAAGTACAGTAAGTGTTTCTCTCCAAGGAGAAAATTCATCAATTGAAAAAATTTTTTCTGCTGGTTCAGGCTAAGTAAAAAATCATGTGAATCATAGCTAGCATAAAACTTGAAGTTCATCAATGTTAATGAAGCCTTGACACAAAATTATTTTTCAGAGACGTTTCGGATCGCTGTCATTCCATAATCAAATAATTCTCTGATTGACAATGATGTGAGAGTTATCTTGAAATGAGAGTTATCTTAAATTTTTCACCAAATAAAACAGTTTCTTTATAAACTTTGGTAGCATTGCTAAAGTTAAAACTAATGAGTTTATTTACTTACCCAGGATGAACCTGCACATGGCCAATAGAAAAAAATGTATACAGCCCAGAAACACGCCGCAAGTACGATATTCCCGCAAGTAGAACTGCTCGCACATTTTGCTGTAACGTAAGACATACAAAAACTGCTCCCAAACGCCTCAGCATTTAAGATAATCGGTGAAGAGATCTGTGAATTTTGTGGTTTACCAGGTCGAGTGCGAACACCCCTGAAAACTTGGCCTGAAAATCAATCAGTGCTTAAGAAATGCTTTTTAGCTATTCATAGCTTAATTATCTCACAACGTTAGAGACAAATGTGAAATAAACTGTAACCACGTTTTCCATGCGAAGTCTGAAACGTTTTTTGATCAGAAAATGCGAGGCAATTCCGTGAATCAGTGCCGAGGAATAAGGCTCCGGGACCCAAATTATGTTGTGCGAGTGTTTGACTTATGGCTTGCTAATCTATTACGAAAAAACTCATTTCTGTTGTATTCTTTTAACTGTATTTTGAGGTATATGCTTTTGTGATGAGGATGCGAGGCACGCGAAATAAAGTTAGTGACATCTGTCAGCAGTTTAGAATTATGCTAATCTTTACTTTTTGAAAACAGACACCAGCGGTCCACAGGCGTAGGGAAAACTCTCCTGCTTGCGTAAGAATTACAAGAGAATCCACAAAGGGTTTAAATTATTGAAAGGTGGTGTTCATCACAGACCACTCGTAACCTAAAATTAAGTAATTACCTTACAATTTTACCGCAAAACAATAGCCTAATTGTAATTTTTGTAGATCAATAATCTCAGCGATGAAAACCACTACATTTCACACTTCAATGTGAATGAGCCTCTAGTTTTTGAAATGGTTCCCATTCAAAACAGACCCGTTCATAACAGACCCATTCATAACAGACCTGTTGAAAACAGATCACTTTCATAACAGACCATGTTCATAACAGACCATGTTCATAACAGACCCGTTCATAACAGACCCGTTCGTAACAGACCACGTTGATAACGGACCCCTTCTTAATGTATATTGCAGT
>JGI24159J19872_10013440_pt1 | contig 10639 bp, 8 predicted proteins | sample Ectturendosymbi4_FD_19872 | JGI IMG/M metagenome (IMG submission 19872)
GTTCGTTTCACAGATTTCCTGGTGCACAAATCTTTATTTACAAAGGGCGTCTGATTAGCAGCAGCAGAAAAGCTTTACGATGGCGCGACTGCAGAAACAGCCAACGTGGTCCGTGCGCTAGCGATACAAAAACTCGACTCCCCAAACGTGATGTCCACGCCAATACACCCAAACTTCGAATGCAATGCGAATCGCGGTCACTTCGCGAACGCAGTGGAGAGCGCGCACACGAATTCCCTTGACGCGAATGACAAGTTGATACAAACCAGATCTCACGAACGGAATACAATCACGAGCAGAAAACGCCGATTCGTAATGTGAAAAGGTAAATCCACTATACTCTCTTCCTGATCGTTAACCTCATGAAACAGCACAGGTATGTAATGACTGTGGATCGAGAACCGTTAAATACATCACTGCTTTGCAACCAACAAGGAACACCAACTTCTGCGCTGTTGTTAACTCAACAGCAAAACAGCAGTAATGGTTTCATTCGGCAGAACCTTACATTTTTGAAAAAGACACAATTCCTGTGTTCCTCATCTTCTTGCATCACTCGCCCCAAACCAACAAGTTCTTAAGTGTTCAGTTACCCTTGAAATGCAGCACCCCCCTCACCAAACGTTGTCACAAGACAAACGCGGCGAGCAGTTGACCCATAGGTCTTTTCGCCTAACCCTTGTGATTCAAACACGTTAGAGCACAATCATCGATTTGCTAAACCTGAAGTGTTTGATGTTTTTATGTTCTCATCAGCATGTCAATAATTTCTGTTGTTTGATGTTATTCTTTTTCGTTTTGTTGCATTTGTGTACTTTCGTGATTTGAGTCACAAAAATGCACGAATCACCATCCCACCACTCCCATGCCGTCGCCGCACGCGCCGCACCTTCAAACGCGTTGTCGAGCACGCCTTGACCGAGGTTGTCGAAAACTTTCCTCTGCGTCGCGTACTTTTCATTCCTGGCGACCAGCACCCCGTCAACGTCTTCGTACCCGTCATGTGACCTGAAAACCACCAATCAGACGACGATAAATCACGTGGTCCACAGTCTCCTGACTACAAATGGCAAACATAGTAATTAATGATATGGTTCAACCAAGGCCCCGACCAGCTGATATTTTCGGGAGGGGGCAAATGGTTGTAACTTGTTGTACCTAACAACTAAACATGATTTTCAAAATTTCGGGAGGGTCAATTGCCCTGTTACCCACTCCCTGATTGTGGGTGTGGGTTCAACGGTTCACAACTTCATGTAAATTTTTTGATCGTTCACTTCAGTTGCCCGATGCTTCTTACAAGTCTCCATTTTTCTCCCACTATGTAACGTTTCTGTAGAGAGATTACAGTAGTGGCTGGTGCTTTCTTTAAGCGTCCGTTATTTTCCTGCTACAACTCATCGCGTGCTATGTGGTGATTGAGCATTTTACCCCTTGTGTTCTTTGACTAACATCTGTAATATGGACCGGGCGTTTGAGCCAAGCAGGTAAATAAATAAATTTGAAAATCACGGTGAAAACTACACGTGATTTCAGTAGGTGGTAAGTAACGTGATCGCATCTCTTCCAAAAATAGATAACAATCGCTTAAAACAAACAATTTTGCAGATTTTAGAAAAAGTAAGCGCCGAACATGCTCGTTACTGCTGCTTGCGCCTCTGGTAAAAATGACGATTCAGTGTGAGTTACGAATGCAATCATAGCTGCCACAAGCAACAGCTCTAAAACCTTCCTTGCTGCGCGGCATGCATCACGTAAACATTATGTTCAAGTTGTGATGTGACAAAATACGTAGCTCACCAGTATGAGTGGTCGAAGGTGAACTGAAAGAAAAAAAATAATCAAAATTTGGAACGTAACACAATAAACGCTAAATAACCGTAACCACACCTTTACAAAAAAGTAAACTAACAAATTTACCTTTTACTGGTTTAACAAACAAAAAACACTTACGTCAAAACTGCTTTTGCAACAAAAGCTTGTGAATTATTTGCGTTTGAAAACCAAACTGCGAACAAAACCTTGCGCAGTGGTAGGACTCAGTAATGTTTGCGATCAAACTGTGCACAAAGCGTCATTTTATCTCAACTGAAAACACTCACCGTTTTCGCTTCTTCATCTGTAAAAAGCAAATCAACAAACTGGTGAGAGCGTGTTACAGATACCAGGGTTAGGCGAACAAGAAAAGGAATGAACAGTACACGAGAATAAAATCTGAAGCAGCTTCCTAATTTTCAAACAACCATTATCACGTTGACCCCCGATTATTTTGGGAACTAAATATCAAGGTATTATTAACAAATCGCCATATGCTGCAAAACATCTGCAGAAGCGTTTAGCTTAGACCAGCTGGAAAAATACCAGAAAGCGCAGAATCTTTTTGCAAACCTTCCTTGCCGATACAACGTGTGTAGCAAAAAGTTGCTACGATACAACGTGTGTAGCAAAAAGTTGCTACGATACAACGTGTGTAGCAAAAAGAACAGCATATTTTTGCAAAGTTTGTTGTTGCGTAAGTTCACACTAAAAATCAAATTCTGCAAATGCTTTATTTCAGTCCCTTAGACATATTTCATAAAATGCTGTTACTCACTTGGAGCCTCAGGGTTCTGTATCGCAGTGGAAGTGCCGTTCATTTCTATAATACATTGTGCTCCCCTGTCTTTTTCTCTGTGAAAAAAGACGACACTTCAAAATTGCGTTCATTTTGAGAATGTTATACTAGCGATACACGAACACTTGAAGTAAGAATTTAAACACATTGTATTGAAACTGCAAAGACATTATTTTAAACCTGCAGCACCAATTAGTCAAAAAATCAGCAAGCGCGTTTTGTGTGGTATGAACGACCGCAAGGCTAAAACTGTCAAAAGTAATTTTACCTTTGATTGAACGGTCGCACACGCACAGCCACTTTCACTCTGCAAACACAAAAGTAAAGTTTTAAATTTTGTAGAATACAACTCGCAATAGTCTGCATGAACTTTTCTTGGTGAAAACAGAACTTCATCACATTTAACTTGATAAAAACAGCAAAATTTAATCAAAACATAAACGAAAAGCTGGATGCAGCACATTTTTCACAGATACAACATAGTTCGTCTCTGCAGTAAATCAAAAATTGCAGGCGTCCTCCTAAACTATTTGCTAATACTGAAAAAACAAATCTCAAGACAAACTTCTCACAATTTTGCTGCGTATGGCAACAAATACACAAGTACAACTGTCATGGATTTAGGCCTGTATTGAAAACGTCAGTTGATTAAAGCCACTGCCTGTTGTTCATTCTGAACATCCAACTTTAGTACAAGTTGACCTCGACAAAACCTGACTCAAACCTCTCTTAGGACAAGAAAGACAAGCAATGGTGAAAATGTCATAATCTGTATTTTTTCAACAATTTGAAATAAGGATTTCTATTCTGGATAATACACACCACTAAATCAGGTAAAATAGTCATTTAATTTAGAATGGCCATTAAAGCTCATGACACATTTGAAACAGATTTGAAAGACATCTGACCATCAGCAAAAATAAATATTTTTGAGTTTTGGCAAGCACAAAAACTTGATTAAATTCTTCCAAATATTTACGGCAAAAAAATAAAACTAATCGAACAGCGTCTGCATGCATTTTAGCACAAGGGTAAAAAGGTTCTGGTATTTTAGTTATGCAAACAGCTGTATATATATATCCATTCAAGTGCTGCATTGTGGAAGATATTGTTTAGTGGTGAAAAATAGAAAATCAATGCAGCTCACACTTGAAACATACGTATGTTGCTCTACTTAAAACATGTGAAGGCAATTTTCAACCCCAACATCCATTTATTGACAGGATACTGTTTAATGAGATTTGCTGATATATCATTATCATCAGCAACACTCATAAAACTTATATGAGAATTGTTTGCAAAGCAGTAATCTTGTTGAACTAAACTTGTCTTATAGTGTCAGTTGATAAAACAATATATAGTGCACTGTGCACCCTTAAATTACCATGTCACAAAATGATTTCAAAGCACAACTTTGAAACCAACTTTATATAGATTATGACAGGAATCAATAAAAAGTTCATAAATTCAGCATATAAAAGGTTCATGCAGTCAAATTTATTCAATCTGATAAAAAACAAAAAAACAGAAAATGCCAGAGTTACAAAGAAGAGCCCATACATCTCATTTGTTTGCAAAATAAAAACAAAATAAAATCCCCACACTATTTGTAATCAAAATGGCCCATTCCTTTTAAACCTAAAACACTGGGTGCAGCTTTAAGTAGTTAAACAGTAAATAGACAGAACCTTGAATTTTTTTAATGAGTACACAATTCCAACATCTAATTTTTCAAGACTCAAACCCAAATTCTAAAACACTAACTACATCTTGAAAAATGAGTTCACACAAAACAATTTTTTGCTTGGTCTTAGGACATATTCAGTAGTTGGTGAATTTTGATCAAAAGATATTCTGTTATATCTTTACTTTCAGGCTAAAATACTGTCAAAAACACTCAATTGATTCTCCACTAAACATTTCTTCAATCCTTACGCATTGATACAAATCCTTTCAGAATCAAGAATCAGACACTATCTGGCATAGGCAAATTTCTTCAATCATCATGCTTTAACATAAAGTACATTGGTGGGTGTTTACCACTACTACAGCTTAGAGTTTGTGCAGTGAATTTGTGCTCACCTTTTTGCAATGATAAAAAATAAAATTCACAGAACACTAACTTGCTTGCACTGAAACTCTGGGCATAAATTAACAAAGTTGATATGATGCGCATGGCCATTAGTACAACTAGGATTCCAAATACTCTTTGACAAGTACAGCTATGACTGCAAGATTCTGCTTGGCTTCAGACAATAGATCATTCAATATAACATGCTTTAAAAAAGAACATGCCCCAGAATAAAACTTTCCACATACGAAACCACAATTTTTTCCCAAACTGATGTCTTTTCAAAAGTTTTAAGAGAGCAATAAAATACTTCCATATGTTATGTGTGATACGCCCCATTAATTTGCAATATTGCCAATCTGCTATTCTATCAGTTACTATACAAATATAAGCATTTGTTTTCTCACTCTGATTTTGAAAAGGTGTCAATTTTCATTATTTTTATAATGTTAAAGTGTTTTGCTCCTACCAGTGTGATCGTGTGCAAACACCTATTCTGTAATCTATTTTGGCCTTTTATGGTTTGGTGCTCCTATGCTGTTGGATTGTGCCTGTGATAAGGACCATGTGTCTAAAACAAAATGTTATTATTATTATTATTATAAAGCATTTTACTGTTGATTCAAATGAAAATTTAAGCTTAACATAATTTTTCTTTATAGGCATTGTCTTTATTATGTTTTCTTTAGAATTATACATTTTAGGATCACAAAAAATAAATAATAAATAATTGCCATCAAACAATTAGCAAAACTGATGTTGATTTGAATGACAATAAAAGTTTTGAACATTTCTATGATTGCAACCATTAAAAAGTCTAGATTTGTTATGAAAACCACAGTTATTATTGGCCTCCCATTTTCAAACAGTAGGCAAATCATTTTATTAATAAATATTTAGACTTGTGATATGGTACTGCATTGACCATGAATCCAAAAAACAAGCAAAACATTTACAAATGCAAACAGCAACTCTTTAGAAAATTTAACTTTTTCTTTATCATGATGCATTAGCGTGCCAAGAGTAAATGCACAAAACAACTTGTTCACCGATGTCATTAGTAATGACAAATGTACTTTAAAAATGAATTAAATCAAAAATGACAAATAAAGCATATTAAGGTCAATCAATCCAATTTCATAAGTAAAAAGCAAGTAAAGTTAGAGTTAAATTGTTTGCTAAACAACAAGCTTTTGAACAATATTTTGAACATAAAGAATAGTCTTCTTTTCAGGATTGCCATAATATTTTTGAGGTCAGATTTCAATTTGCTTGGACAGAGCATTCAAACTGGTTTCACTGACTTTCTTGAACACTTTTCCTATGTTGTCTTCCACTAAGATGCTAGATATGGAAGAGTAAACACAATCAATTTCCAAAATATTTTTCATGTACTCAACACTACTGGATTATTTGTTATTGGTAAACTTTTTGTAGTCTGTTTTCACTCTTGCCTCTTCTACCTCATTCAGTGATGCCATGTGCCTGGTGGGACATACACGCAACTGTGGTACTGCATGCATTGCTTCTTCACAAATTTTGTGGATACACATTGTTTTTTTCCCTGCTACATGCAAGGACACTGGAACAGCAGTAGGACAGAAGGGGCAGTGAAAGAGTCGAGGACAATGGTAACTTCAAAAATAAAAAATCGTTACCAATTATCCATTTTTGCGCAGCAACAATGTTGACCTCAAAAATAATAGCAGAAATTATAGAAAACCATTCCAAATTTTATGGGTGCATGAATAGCCTAACTGCAACAAATTTGTTTCAAGTTGATCTTGATAAACCTTCAATTCCCCTGTGATTCTGTTGTGAAAAGGCACCTCTGCCCTTGTCGTCCCCATTTAGAAGGAGCTGGGGACAATACCTCTGTTGTTTCACTGCTCTCTGGCATCTCTGAAATTACTAATGATGCTGTTATGTAAGGGCACCTTTGTCCATTGCCCTCCCTTTCAAAGGGCAGGGGGCATCGTCCCCATCATGTACCCCCATTCTGGCATCCCTGGCTACATGCCTTTGTTCAATAATGTCATGGTTGCTACATTGCTTACTGCCTCATAACCTCTATTGTCTCTTACTTCTCTCACATATGTGCATGCCTCACCTGTTTAAATGTACACACCTCAACTCTTCCCCTAATGCTTACCCACTATTATCTTTGTTATGTGTGTTTTGTCTGCATTTTCACTATCCAAACAATTTGGCATTTGTGTACCCTTGCCTCTGATTGTTTTCTGTGTTTGTTTGTTATTTGTCTTGTGTTGTGGCTTCGGTTCATGCATTTTCGTTTCTCTTTTTTTGTATATGCACCTTGTTGATTGTAATATTGTAAAAATTTTTTTATTTTAATCTTCGGCAATGCTGCATTATATTTTACAAAATTACAAAAACGTTGGTTAAAAATAAAAAACCTGAGAAAATTTAGCAAATTTCACATGGCCAGCATGGACAATTTAATCACTGCAGAATTTGGAGTTCACAAAAAAAATGACAGCAAAAATAAAAACTTTAAATACAAATTTTGAGTTGGTTGATTGGAAACTGATAACAACTGAAAATCATTTTAGAACAGCCAGTTAGCAAAGCATAAAAACATATTTCAACCCTTGCTCTTAATGATCTACGAAAACATGTAATCATGCAGAAAACTAAACACTTTCCAAGTAAGATAGCAAAAATTTACTTACGAGTTAGGAGGCATGAAATAATTTGAGCAAAACCATGCAGGATGCGGGAAATGACACTTATTTGAAATGTGCTGTGGCTAGGCTACATCTGTTTTGTTTCCTTTCAACCATACATTTAATTAATTGTAAAGTGAAACTGCATTTGCTGATAGTGATAAGAATCTCACTCAACTGTCACGAAACCATTGTGAAAATCAGACAAAAGAAAATGTACAATTGTTAGGCTACCAGTAAGCAGACCAATTAGCTGATAACTCGCAGTTTAGTCTGAACTAAACTAGCATACTCCATTTTACATTTAAAAAACAATTGCAAAGAAGTCTCTTTCTTAAAAGTTTGGCAGTAAATCAGAACAATAACACCGAGACTTCTGTAACGAAGTTCTGGAACCTTTAACTGCTTTATTCAGGGTATAGGATTTCACCGAAAGCTCTAATTCCACCAAGCACAATGAAAGGTCCGCCCAGTATTACTCGCATAAACACATTTTGCTTTCCGTGTGTCCGTTCCCAATTGCGCTGTGCTTACCGACGAGACGTCATAGCATAAACGTCTAGTGTACAAACAAAAACCCGTAAAATTTCGTACTAAATATTATAAGGGAAATAACGGAATAGATTTCAAAATATTTCTTCTTTCAAACCAACAAGTAATATCCTCGGCGGGCTGGTGGCAAGTTGTTTTTGGGCTAAAAACAAAGCGAATTAACGTCATGGCAACGCCATTCAAGCGTGCACAGGGCGCTTTCAACAGTGATTACTATAACGTAATCATCATGTGATTACGTTTATAGTAATCACTGATTTCATGGTTAGACCAGACAATTTTGCGTGAGACATTGATGTGACAAAATCATCTCAAACAGTTTGCACAGAGTTTGCAGTGAGTAAAAGCATCAAAAAAGAACTTAAGAAAGTATTCATCTCCAAGCGCATCCAGCTTCATGATATGTAACAATAAATAAATATATAAATTAATCAAGAACGTCTCTCAGGAAAGGAAGTTTTGACGAGTAACCTACCTACGCTCCTAAATACACCGAACTTGTTGTTAAGAGCATTCAGTCACTGCTTTTAGCTTAGGATAATAAATAGATTTTAGCTTAGGATAATAAATCATGGTGCTATTTTTTGCGAAGACAAATAATATTCGTGGGCACCGCATGTAGTGCATATACTCCATCAGGATTACCTACTGACGCTGTTCACATCTGTTGATTCTCTCTGGTTGGATTGATTGACTGATTAATGTTATTGTATCATATGCCTCAGCTAATAAATAGATACAATGCAACGAGCCATCATGCAAAAAGTAACCAACTGTCAGAGGAATTATAATACATGAAAATACAATGGCAAAATATTTGATCAATGCAATCACCCAGAAAATTTCAGTGCGTGCTTCAACGTTCTTTATTAGCCTACTTGTGTATAGTAGTGACAGGTTGTTATAAGGTTTGACCTTGCTGATCGCAAAGATATTTTGAGAGACCGCAACTTTTATATCTGAACACCGAGATGATCGTAAAGCAACGTTTTAGTGAATATTTGTGGTGGTGGAAAATCTAGTTTCTAATGTATTTTTAGAGACCGTTGGAAAATTTTGGAAGACCTTTTCCGTCTCTTCGGAAAGTGGGCAGTCTTTGCTTGTTCAAAGCATGGGCAACTTTTAACATATCCTCCCTGTTAGTAGGCCTAATCTTTCTTCTCACTTAGGCTTTTCTCAAATCACTCTAAAAAAGATGTATTGGCTTCCGTAACTATGTCGAGCTTGGACATAGAAAAATAGTTCTGTGCTCTATAGACAAGATCAGACCCGTAACCAGGAGAGGCGCAGGGAGGGAGAAGCCCCCTGACACATTTTTCACCCAACCTGGAAAAATGTGTTGGACATAGTGCAGAATTATTGGACATAGTTCAAAAATTTGAGCCCCTCTCAGAAAAATCTTCGCCCTGCCTAGTGTCCCAAGCTGGCTACGGACCTGGACAAGATCTTTCAGTTCAAAGCCCTAAAATACTACGTCAAGAAATTTATGGAAAAAGCAAGCTCATGATTTTAAAATATAGGTAACTAACACAACGCTAACCCAATAGCTCAAAGCTTGTGTAGCAGTCACGCTAGCGCGACCACTACGTCTAAGCAAAGTCGACCAAAGCAAGGAGAAGGGAAAGACCAAGCAAACGACACATATAAGTGACTTCCATGCATATGGAAGTGAGCACCCTCTTTGGCCGAATTGTCTGGCGCACTGAAGGCACCAACTACTGCCTAAGTTAGTGCCATCGAGGTTTTTGGGTTCAAGCCCACACTGAAGGTTTGCGAACACAACCGGGTCGCACACGCTTCACTTGGGCTTTCACCGTTTTGGCCTGGTTCTAAAGTCATCACTCTGGACTAGAGCAACTTTGATGGTCTTCCTTGTTGTTGAGTAAAAAAATCTCAAGAAAGCTTCTATTGCGAGCTGTCTTTCGTGGCCACCTGGATGGTGTCTCCAATTTCTGAGAAGACACGCTACCAGTGGCAGGGGTAACGGGGGTGCAAGCGCACCCCCAAAATTTTTGTTTGTCGAAAATCCAGGAAAAAATCCTGAAAATCTGGGCAAAATCCATGAAAATTCTGGCAAAAAATGGCACCCAACGTTGTTTGAATTCAAAAAACGGCGCCCAACATTTGCAAAAAAACACATGAAGCCCTTTTTTTGGAGGTCACACCAAAAACTGTCTTTATGATCTTTTTAGGAGACAATTTATAAGCAAAAGTCGCACAAAAAACTTTTCGGGCAAGTTTGGGAAAATTCGAGCAAAAAATCTTCGCACCCCAAAAATTCGCCTGCTCCTACACCTGTGCACGCTACGTTGCAAACATGGCACGCTACGTTGCAAACATGGCACGCTGCGTTGCAAACACGGCACGCTGCGTTGCAAACATGGCTGGAGCACAGGATCATTGCCCCTCCTACCCACTAAAAGGGGAAACGAAAATGTGGACGTTTATTGCCTTTCGCAGATGCTCTCATCCTGGTTCAAGAATCGCTATGAGAAGTTTCAAGAAGTTAAAAAATTACGAAGTGTTATGTCTATTAATCGTCATTTAGTCCGAAGATGTAGGACTACCAGAATACCAAAAGAGACGCTTATGATGATTTTTTTTTTTTTATTGCGGATTCATGGTCCATATCACAGACACAAGAACACAAAAAGTGGTTAGCTGTACATCAGCGCACATTACAGAAACGGTGTTAGCACATGACCAACACTGGGA
>JGI24159J19872_10013445_pt1 | contig 10636 bp, 7 predicted proteins | sample Ectturendosymbi4_FD_19872 | JGI IMG/M metagenome (IMG submission 19872)
GAACATTAATTCTACTTGGTAAATCTGAAAAATAAAAAGAATTGATTAATTATTTCAAAAGTTATTCAAGTTTAGGTGATGACCGTTTTTTTGTGTCACCCTGGTAGGTTAGAATGTCTGAAAATATAGGCTAATGAAGACTGCTACGGCTAGTTTTAGTACAACTGTGAGACAAATGACCGAAATGTCTCAGTGAAAAAAACAGCTTCACAGAATCCGATATCCGTAACAACAGTCACAGCAAAAAACAATAACAATTTTCTGCTAAGCCGTAAACCGATTTTCAAAGATTTAAAAAACGTCACTACGAGGCTAAACAGCAACCTCTTAAAATAAGTTACTTTACTAGAAGCAACGACGGTTGCAAGTACATCCAACACAATGGGATATTAACAACAAAGGCTTCAGTCAGCTTCAAGTAACACAAAGACACTGCTAAGGCAACCTTTCTTTCTTCTCTTTTTTGTTTCAAAAACGTTGTCAAGGGTGTTTCAATTGTATCGCTAAACTGCTTTTCACGCTTGTCCAAATCGTCCAGATACTTTTCCACATCAAGAACATGCTTTTCTTCTTCAACTTCAAGTGACTCCAGAAACTTAATGTAGTCAGAATCTGAAGTTTTCAAACATCAGTTGCTAACGAAACATAAGATCTACCGCACTTTTCGGACCTGAGGCGCATTTAAAATCCTTCAATTTTTTCAAAAATCGAAAGTGCGCCTTATAATGCGGTGCGCCTAATTTATGAATCTGGTTGTGCTTTCTCATCTCGAACCAATTTTATGTGGTAAACGGTGCTATTTATTTAATTGCCAGTTGCGATTTTTTTGCAAACAGCCCATTGTGTTGCGTAATAAAGCAACTACAATTGCAATGAGCAACGTCCGAGAGTAACTAGCACGTACCACAGATCGTATTACTCTGCGGGGCTGCAGACTACATTGCCGCACACCGAATCAAACACGCGCACAACTTGTATTTTACATTCTATTCGTGTCTAGCGAATTAGGCATGTGTGACAGATTCAGCTCCCTCGTACGTAATGACAGATTAAACTCACTCAGGCGACTTCGGCACTCGGTAATTACTGTGAAAAAGTTGAATACAGTTTGACTTACCTATGTTTTGCTTCATTTTATGCGCCTTATAATCCGATGCGCTTTGTGTATGAAAAAAAAACAGCTAGCATTCAATTTTTGATACTGCGCCTTGTAATCCGGTCCGCCTTATAGTCCCGAAAATACGGTATGTCAAGAAAATGATCTCATTTCACCATAATGAAACTATTATCATGCTTACCTTTCTTTTTGTTTTATACCAAGGAAGTATAACCATTGGAGGGTTCAATAGTTCTATACAATGGACAGCACACATTGCAAACTTTGAAGTTCAATGTCTGAAAAGCCTTTTTACGCACTTTGCTTGCCTAAGGTCTACAAAACAATCTTGATGAGGGGCATGCAAAATCGATGGTTGAATTTTCAAAGAATCTTACCATTTTAGTAAATACCATGAAGCAAACCTTCATGATATTTATTCAATTTGCCATTACAACAAATTTAATTTTTTATTCAGGTGACTGTAATATTAACACGTATATTCGAAGGAATTCTGTCATGAGCACAACGCCTGTAGAAGTGTTAGTTTTATATTAACCTCACAGTTGGAAAAGCGCTTTATTTTTTCTTGGAAATGCGTGGAAATTGTGCAGTGAAAATGACAATTCAGAGACGCTGTTGGCGGTACAGCACATGAGTCTAAAACTGGCATAAGGAACTCAACAGCTATTTGAAAGACAAAGTTTTGCGTGCATAAGAGACCGAAATATGATGTAAACGGCTATCACAGAAAAACATCCATTTTTAGGCGGGCTTGGGAGATAATCACGCCACTAACACAAACCTTGCTCTATAGAATTTGCCTTGGCATCTTCTTTTTTTCTACCTTTCTTTGGGACTTTTTGAAATGGTGCGTATTCCACTATGCACTGATATCTCTGGCCTGCAAACGGTTAATATAATAAGTGCACAGTCATTCAAAACATTTATGGTATGCAGACATGCACCACAAACTAACCAGATTTTTCCAGTTCAAGTCCGTCAAACTTGTCACGAAATCGAACAATGTCTTCAGCGGTGGTAAAATTTATATACGCTCGGCAGAAGTTGTTGGGTGCAAGACTGAAACATAGTAGCACATGCACGGCAATATGAATCTACGCCGACTTTACACAGCTCATGACGACCATGTCGCACAATGTGATGAGACACGTTAATTCCATAAAACACTTGGACATGGATTAAATATTACAACGTAGAGGAAATTACGTTGACAACACTACATTTTGCCAGTGTGCTTGAAAGGCTGTTAGACAACTTGAGGTCAAGCACTAACACCTCATCAGCATCAAAAGTTGCTGGAGATTTAGGCTAGCACATGAAATCTATACCCCCACACAACATGTTGTAGTGGTACAATCAAGGCCGCGTATAAAAAGTGATAACAGCATTTTATTGTGCGTCGAAACTTTCTGCACAAAACATCATATTAAATTAAACTTTATGTGCTCTGAATTAATGTTTTTTAAAAAAAGAAAATTCAGAAATGACAATTCAAAACTATTGATTTGAATAAAATCAAGTCCGATGTGTCCAAAACATCTGCTTTCGTGACCAGCAAAATTATATGAATAAAGCGCGAAGCTTTATGCCGTGAAACACGCGGTGAGTGGCATTCATGAAGAGATACCAGTTGTGATTGACGCGTTGAGTGTTGCATTCTTTCCTGAACACTTTCCTCCACATGTTTTGTGACCAACACTTTGCGCTTTGGTACACAATGCACGGAGTTGCTGCAGATTCTTGCTGTGAGCAATGGATCCACAAATGTCGAAAACATTATTTTATTCAACGTTTCTGCTTAGTTGTAAGCCATCATCAGGATCTTTGCGCTTACTTAACTGAATGATGCTGTCGACAAAACAGTTTGAGACGTCCAATGAGATTTCATTAAAATCATTAATTCTTTTTGTTACTTCTGATACGAATTTGTACGACCTAGGGTTTTTTGTGTGACAAATCACATATAAACAACATATTAAACCTCACATCACTCACGTCTTATCTCCAGCCACGAATCTGAAGTAATCATGCGGTGGCACATCGACAAAAAACTTCCAGAATTCTTCTTCAGTCATCCCAGGGGGTAGCCGTCGCACAACAACCTTAACCATAAATGCATGTCCATTGATAGGTAATAACTAAATTACACATCAATGCATAGAAAAAAATTCATCATGCTCGCTTTGAATCCCACTTATGGCGTGACAAGTATCCTGCGGGCGCATATCTCCGCTTATCCTGTGCAATGGACAATACGGCTTTCGCCCAATGAATGAATTCTGCAGGGGTGGCAAGTCACTGGCAGCACTGCTTATGAACTTTTACTTGTACTTATCCATTTAACGTCAAGCTCAAGACTGCTAAAGCCACAAATACCAGCTTGAAAAGACAAAGATGTTGAAGAACTGCAAGCTGAAATATAACTTGCATTTTGAGATTATACCATTTTGTTTGCAATGCTGTAATAATGACCAAGTATTGTTTTGTAGATTAAATTGGTTTGTCTGCCAGACTTACGAAACTCTGTAGTAGTAATATCGCAAGTACCTCAACAAAACTCGAACCACAATTCCAAGCATTCATGTGAAGTGATAATAAGGATAACCACTGAAGCATTTCACAGTTTGTATTTTTGGCGTTAGAAGGATTATTTACAGCTGTCAAGAATCTGGGTCTTGTATAAAATTCTCAAAGTCTTATTGAAATACATTTATTTTTAACATTATGATGTCATCAACTGTGAATACATTGTTACAAACTTGCATAAAAAACAGCTGAAAATGTTGAGCATGTACTAAGATTTAGCCCTATTGAAAATTCTGAGTGTGAGTCATGTTAATAGAACACACACTGTTTTTAATCAAATCTGGGATTTAAAAATCTTCAAAAGTGTACAAAATTGCAAGTGAAAAAAATGGCTGATACCAATTTGCACTTTTACTGTCAGTTTACTTAGGTTGTGTGACCATTAGAGTCCTGCGTGGGTTGAAATTTTTTGACCGCTCCCGCCCCGCAGGAATGAGAAATCTTGCCCGCTCCCACCCCACACACTTCAAACCCGCATCTGCCCCGCAGACCAACCCAACCCGCACTTTTTCGGTCTTAAACCCGCTGCTGTCTGAAAACTACTAAAAACTCACAACTAGGGCAAGTTTTTGATGCAATAAAATCGTATGAAGTATGCGTTAATTTTAACAAAATTTGCAGTAAAAAGTTGTATTTGTGCACAAGCATTTTAAACGAAAATGATTCACTCAAGCGATTTATTTACATCTAATGCTAAATATTTCCAAACATTACCTAGGAAGAAATGGCGATCTTTTGCCAACAGTTAGCATAGCATGCTAAAACGTGTGCATGAAGTTGCTTGGCAATTTGCTAAAAAACTTGGGCATGAAGTTGTTTGGCAAGCTCCACAGTACATGAAGTTGCTTGGCAATTTAACTATTTGGCGTGCAGTTGTGGACCGATGTTTGACCAGGTCATTTCTACAATTGTTTTTAGTTCACTATTCAGTTCAATTTGGTTATCAAAGAGAACAGAACTATATTGAAATAGTTCTAAAGCATGTTTTTTAAATCAAACTTCTTCACTTTGCAAAATACTTGATAGAAGTTGCAGGAAAAGTTACATGTAAAAAAGAAAAAAGTTGCCATATAAAATTCCTGGAACCAGCTTAAAACATCGTACTACATAAATTCTGAGTACGTATTTAGGAAGCTGGAAAGAAAGTTGCAAAAACTTGCCCTATTCATAACGCTTGAAGACAAGTCGTAACAAGCAGCAAAATCAAGCTATTCATTTTTTTCATTGGCAACCAAAACTTTTCCACAGATCTGATCTTCCGCAGTCAACACATTTGAGGTGATAAAAAACATGCTTCAGTCCAGTTGTGACTTGTGACTAGCTGTGCGTTAAGCACTGCCTTATCCATTTAGAAGGGCTGCTAGACTGAATTATTCCTCACCACGTACGACGGTTGCATTGGAAAATGGTCGACTGCCCACTGCAGGGAAAGAGCCTGAGCTAATGTTTGGCAACAATGGGTTGTTACATCATAATGTTATAACCTCTGCGGGCCTGCTGTCCAAAGCGCAATGCTGGCAAACAACTTCAGTACATCCACGTGTTTTGCGATTTTTGAGCTGATTAAGTTAATGTGCTTTGGCTTGACACTTATTTACCCGCACAAAGAATTTCTCATCTCACGCCCGCCCCGCACCAAGTTCAACCCGCACCCACACATAAAGCAGTGTAGGTTCCCGCACCCACAAATAAAGCAGTGTAGGTTCCCGCACCCACAAATAAAGCAGTGCGGGTTCCCGCACCTGCCCCGCAAATGCAGGTACCCACAACCAGGCCTCTAGTGACCATACATGCTTGAGAAGTTCAGTCATTTCATGTACAAAGGTTTAGGATAAAACTATTCCCTCAAAGGTAACAGCATGCTTGTAATTGAAGCCCTCTACTAAGACAAATGATTTAAATCACACCCATAATCCATCAAGAAAATATCACAGACCTTAGTAGGTATTACATTTTTTTCTTTCTTTTTCTTTTTTTCATCTTTGACTTCATCAGCTTCATCTTTACTTTTAGACATGGCACACACTCATCTAGTCTACTTGACAATGCTGTCAGGATGAGTGCTTACATGGTACAACAGTAACATTCACTACAAATAGTACTCAAACCTAATCCTCCAAGCTGGATGAAAATAGATATAAAAGACACTATGACCATTGCCGTACATGCACAGCTACAGTAAATGACACATTGCAACACTAAGAACACATTTTATGTATCAACTAACAATGTTAAAGCACCATTGGCAATTAATCTTCCCCTAATAATTTAGTTTTTTCATTGCCTATGACACTTGAACTCCTGTTTCATATAGCACTAATGGGATAGTGTTAACACATAAAATGCTACTGTGTCATGTAATATGGTTGCTTTCCCACTTTGAACAGTCTCTTTCCTAAAAATGAACCTCCCATTATTAGAAGACTTTTGATCTGGAAAAACTGCTCAACAAACATTACTATGAACAACAGTTATGTGAGTGGTTATGTCAACCCAATACAAGTGACTCAACATTTTCAAATTCATACCTCAAACAGTGATTTTGATCAAATTCATACAAACAGAATGAGAAAATTTACTGACTCAGTTTACCAAACAGCACACTCACACATAGAAAACAAATGTGCAAGCAGTTATATGCAGATGCAATTCTGTTGTAATTATTTTTTTGAAATTTTTCTTGAAAAAGCATTTGCAGGGTTCCCACACATTTTTGAAAACCATTTTCCAAACTTTTTTAATACATTTTCAATACAAAATTAAAAAAGTTCAATACCATTACTTGTCTTCATTTTTTTAAATTCTTAGTCATGAAGCTCAATTTTACGCATTGCATAACACTGCATAAACAATGAAGTTCCTTTGCCTTCAGTAAAATTCTGCTCAGATACTTTATTTCTTTTCCATTTAGAATTTCTATACTTTTTCAATATCTAATGTACACTTTGGGCAAATTCAATACTTTTTCAAGTTTTTGAAAACCAATTTTGAAATCCAATACTTTTTCAATACCACGTGGGAACCCTGCATTTGGTTCACATCAATTCCCATAACTTAATCTCTGATTTATGTGAAGGTGAACCCTATACCATACCACATAAAGCATGTCACACTGTGCTAAATGTTTAATCTGCATGCATTTGTAAAGACACAATTAAAGATGGAAAAAAGGTTTTATCACCCAACATCCTTCATCCAAAAGTACAACAACCTAATTTTACAGCCAGAATTACTTTCTATGCATGGGAAGATCAAAACCGAAATTATCAGCAGGGCACAACACATCGAAGACTGCATATGAGTATACAGCAAAAGAACTACAGCACTTGCAACCATAGACTATCAACAGCAGCTTTATTGCTCCAACAATTTTGTATTGAAACCAGGATACAATCAGGAAAATTTCTTGTGTTTGGTAAACAAAGCTCTTAAAACCAAAGCTTAATCTTTTTAAGGAAATTATTTCTGCGCAGTTACCCTTTTAACTTATATATAATTTGTTTGAAGTTCACCCAAATTTATAATAACATTTTACACAAGTCATCATCATGCCATCATTCACACAACAAAGGTTTGTTTACACATAAAACACATTTCATTTTGCCTTTTTTGTTTTGACTGCAATTTAGTCCTGACAAAGACAAAACATATATTTTGCTGCTAACAGATTTCGTTCCAGCAGTTACAATAGGATATAACACCAACAACAACATATTCAAAAAAATAGTATATAACATTGCTTTAAACAAAACCAATTGCTTTATTACCAGCAAAACCAAATCTGTGTACCAAAACAATGTGAACGCCTACAATAAACAACAGTGTGCCCAATAAAGAATCAGTAGAATAGTGCTATAATAGTTTGAGCTTCCATATATATTCAGGTTTGCGTGGAGTGCAAAAATTTATCTAGGTCTGCTGCCAGAATTATATCACCAATTTTCAGGCATACTTTTATTACATGTCCAAAACAATTTTATTCCTCATCAGGAATTTAATTCATGTTTTAACAGCTTATGCTTTTGATTTAAAAATGTTTTGCCTTATTAATGTTAACTTAACACTAAAAACTAAAAATTAAGTAGAAATTGTCATCATGATTGTTAAGATCTTGCCAAACAGGGACAATCAAATTGGAATTTTAATGCCTGCATCAGTGGCTGCAGAAGATGAAAGCTGCATTGTTCCACAAATTCCACACAGACAACAAACAAAAAAATAGATTGTTATTCAGAATTTCAGAGTTTGCACAACTCTGGGTATTTGAGTAGCAAATCAGCACAAAATGTTGCTGTTCTGTGAAGTCTACATGAACTTCCATTGCACAATGCAGGGCATATTTATCTTTGAGCATTACATCAGCAAAAAATGTCATGTTGCTGTTGTACACAGTCTACATGCAGTGCTACAAGGTTAGCAGCATCAAAATTTTGCTCGCAATTTAAATATTCTGACAAAGTTTCTCATGAACTTGGATATACAACACACAGTATTCTGCTTGAAACCCACTCAGAATCAGGACCTCTTCATTTTTGGATTGTGGAGTATGCTCTCAATACCTGGCATGACTCGATGGTACACTATAGAGGATGAATCACCCACCTAGCAAAATAAGAAGTCAAACTTCAAACCATTATATCAAACAGATTTAAGCTTAACAGATATGAACTATATAGTACTAACATTCAAAAGAAAGTAGAAAGTTGCAGCAACACACTAGATTCATCAATAGTGGATATTCTGCAATCATATTAAAAAATGAAGCTCCAATTTTGCCTCTAAACTGCTGCAATAGCTTACACCGTCCTTGAAAACACTGAATTTTGGCTATAACCTGCCGAGTTATTGCACTGAAGGATTAATCAAGTCTGCAAAAGAAGCGGATTTTCATCTAGTTTTTTAAAAACAAATGATAATGGTTAAATTGGCAGTTCAAAACTTTTAGAGGCCCCCAAAACGTCATTGAGACCACCTCATGACAACACATTTCCTAAAAAATTCCAAACCCATAAGTTACCAAAATATTCTTTAATCAAAGGTACAAGTCTTGCAGCGTTTTTGATGCCTCGATTAGCTCAAGTACTGTTGGCTGGTGAGTTATGTGTTGTGTAAATGAAAGACATGGTGTATGTTTACATTTACAACTTTTGATTTTTTGTACAATGTGCATGTTCCAAAATGGCTAATTTGGTCATGGAAACTGACGAAAACTGTTTTGTGAAAATAAAACAATAATTACAATCTCCTTTCTGCTTTTTTCAGATGTATTAGCAACTATTTTCTAAAGGTGGCAAAAAAATTACCTGAACAACCAAATGGTGCAAGAAAAACTTGGGCCAATTTTGCAGATATCAATGTGTTAAGGACAATAATTACATCTTTCATGACATTTCTTTGAAGTACAATGTAGTCATAAGTGTAATCAGGGGGTTAAAGGGCCATACCCCCCAAATTTCTAGCATATTGAACGCTTTGTGCTTCGAGACACGGTGTTCAAAACCAAATGCTGTTGCTTGAATTCAAAATGATTGCCCTCAAAAGTTTGGGCTGGCTATGCTATTGTCTGTAATCAGTGTATGTACAACACTGATTTTCACGAAAACCAGCTGGCACCCAACATTACCCCGGTGAAAAAATGCCTGGAACCAAAAGTGTTTATGCACTTCTTTTGAGACACATACTGCCGACTACTTGACTACATATTTCAAGGTTGAAAATCATAAAATTATACTTCTAATCATGTCCGTCCAAAACCAAATTCTGCAAGAAAATTTTACCAAAACAGCATTTTGAACAACACCTCTTTGATTTCCATATGCTAAATACAATGAAATCAAACTGAACTCCTAAAAATCAACAACTAGTCGCTCGTTTTTTACAAATAATTTTCCTCTGGTTCCATAAGCTTTTAGCCAGCCTTAACAACAACTTCATTTTTATATCCCAGGATGCAGAAGGCACAATTAAAGAACACACTTTATATAATATGTTTGGAGAACGAAATGCAGGAAAATCTATCATTATTACTGTCAAAATATTTTTTATATATATCTGCATACGTACAATTTTCAGAATGAGAAGTTTAATACAGGAAAACATTTAAAGAACTGACACTATTAAAAAAACAAACATACAACTGCTAGCAGCAAGCCTTCTTCATAGTTGTCAAGATCGCCAGGAGGCAACAATATTTCAAAAAGAGACATCAACCTGTACAGTAAATGACAAAAAATATGAGGAAAGTTTGTTATCAATTTTATACAAAAATTTTCTTACTTGACAAACACATAGGTCTGGATGATAACTTGTGTATGTCAAGACAAAATAGCAGCCCCCAACATCTGTATTATACACCACACAAAACGACCAACATACACAACGGCACAATTTAAAAGTTCCCAAGCACAAAAGCATTATTTGTGTGCCCCAGCTATACAAATCACACTGCCTAATGTGTGGTGTCACATTTTACAAAACATACTGGTCCTAATATAACTAATTTGCTTCATGTACAATAAACTTATAACCCTTGGAGCAATGGCTTGCAAACTTTAGGCCACGAAGTATCAGAGATTCATATAAATTGTTCTGCGAAAATAAAATTCTGCAAGAAAAACCTACTTATCTCTTTGGCGTCCGCTAGGATTCGGGGATATTCGGAAAAAAAACGCCTAAACGCACGTGGCTTTGCGCGGGAATTTCTCTGGTCCGGCATGCTCTACAGACCCGGTAAAAGTCTCAAAAGACGTGGCAAGTCTTCTAGTCTGCACTCAAAAAGAAATTTTTTGCTTGGGGGTGCAGTTTTTTGTGAGTGACGTCATAAGTACAGGACGTTTAGGCCACCTTGGCCTACTTTGCCTGGCCCTGGGCGCCAACCGTTAGGTGGTAGTATTTCGCTGAAGTTTTTACTGGAAACTAGGCTACAATCCG